>Ga0105237_10000554_pt1 | contig 52328 bp, 49 predicted proteins | sample KBSC24metaG_FD_81520 | JGI IMG/M metagenome (GOLD analysis project Ga0105237, IMG submission 81520) | Corn rhizosphere microbial communities from Kellogg Biological Station, Michigan, USA - KBS C2-4 metaG | ecosystem: Host-associated > Plants > Roots > Rhizosphere > Soil | place: Michigan, USA... | reverse complement strand
GCTTCGAGATCATTCGCTGGGAGGATTACAGGATCGCGGAACAGGTGCGCATAGCCTCCGAGACCAATGTGATGATCGGGCCGCACGGAACCAGCCTGCTGAACAGCCTCTACTGCCAGCCCGGCGCCAGGCTGCTCGAGATCTTCAATCCCGCATGGTGGGACACCACCACGCTGCGCCAGTGCTGCCTGGCCGGGCACGATTTCTGGTACACCTTCGGCGAAAATGTCTCGAGCGAGTACGACACCGTGATTGACCCGAAGAAGCTCGCGCGGGTGCTGGATTACATGCTGGAGAGCGACGGATGGGACCCTTCTCCGGAGGAATTGAGCCGTCAATGAAGGATGTCATTCTCGCGACCTCGATGGGCTACGACTACCGGCAGCTCAGCCCGTTCATCCGATCGCTCCAGGAGACAGGATATGATGGCGACCTCGTTCTTTATCTTGCGGAGACCAGCGACGAAACGGTTTGCCGGCTGCGCAATGAGGGCATCATCGTGCGGCGTTTTGTTTACCCATTCAGGAACTGCAACAAGCTGCGCAATCCGCTCTTCCGGCTCTGGCCATTGATTCGGCCGCTCGCCGCAATACTCCGGACGCCGAATGCGATCCACGCGCTGTGCATCGCGTTCCAAAACCTTTCAATCATGCGGAACTTCCTCTACAGGGGTTTCCTCAAGACCTCGCCGGTGCGCTATCGCAATGTCTTCCTTACCGATCTTCGAGACGTCTACTTTCAGCGGAACCCATTTGAGAGAATGGAGGGCCGGCAACTCAAGGCGTTCGTCGAGGAGACCTGGCTGACTCAGGGGGCCGATGTGAACAGCTCGCGCTGGCTGCGCGACCTCTACGGGGAAGAGATGGTCCGCCTCCTGGGCGACAAATACTTGATTTGCAGCGGCACCATCCTCGGGGATTACGAGAGCATCTGCGACTACCTGGATGCGTTCCTGCTTTCACTGCCGGACGCCCGGAGCGTGATGCGCATGGGGCTGGACCAGGGCATCCACAATTACCTCATCTACACGGGCCGGCTGAAGAACGTGACACTCTGCCCAAACCGGACCGCGGAGGTCCTGACGATCGGGCTGGTGAGGTCGATCGAAGAGATCTCCCGGAACGAAAGCGGGGAATTCGTGGACGTGAACGGCATTCCCTATGCCGTCATTCACCAATTCGACCGGCATGAAGAATTGGCGGCTCGCATCCGCGCCCGGTACGAAAGCGCGTGAGGAACGGCGCCTGTCAGGAAGTGCTGGCCGCCACTGCCTTCCCGCCGTCATCGCGCCGGCGGCAAAGGTAGTCGTAGCCGAGGTCGGTGATCTCGTACGACTTCAAGAACTCGCGACTGGCGGCTTTGTCTTCCGGCGATAGAAACTTGTGCTCGAATAGAATGATCAGCGGCGAGTACCGGGCGAGATCGAGTTGCTTGAGCACATGCCAGTCGTGACCCTCGGTATCGATGAGCAGCACATCGATCCGATTCACCTTTTGCCGGTCCAGCACGATGGACAAGGGCACGGTCTCCACAGGCATCTCGATGATGAACCGGTCGAGTTCGTTGGCCATGTGCTTCTCGATGTTTGCTCGATAAAACGAACCCAGCTGTTCGCAAAACGCCGGCAGATGAGGGACCTCGCGCCGGGCGTCGGGGGAGACGTAGAAGAAGGGTATCGTCTCGCACTGCTCGGCGATGGCGACTTGCTCGTAGTGGAAGCGTGGATTGTCCCCATGGTTGCGCCGCAGTTGTTCGAAGAGAAACGGCACCGGTTCGACGAAGAGCGCCTGCCAGGAGCGGTGGCTCCGGATCAGGGGAAAGAGAGGGTCACCCGACTTGCCATCGTTGGAACCGATCTCGACGATGAACAGGTCCTTGCGTCCGCCGATCAGCCGCCGCAATTGCCTCGTGGGATGAGAGTTCCAATGATATTGCCGATGTGATGCCCAGGCGACCAGTCGGCCCAGCAAGGGCAGCGCGCGCAGGCAATTATAGATTCGAAGTCGAAGCGTGGGTGATTCCACGTATTAGACATTTAGAGAGGATCTATGAAAATGCCAGTCTTAAGTAGAAGCGCGCCCAGTATAAGACTGAATGTTGAGGCGCCGCGAAACGAATCCGAAAAATCGTTTCGCAGGTTCGGACCTCAACGGCAGATCAACAGCTTCTTGTCTTCCTCGACGGGTGCCGTGATCTTGATGAAGTTCTTATGGTCCCCTGATTTGGAAAATACGAACTGGCACATCACGCGCTTCTCGCCCGGGTGGCAGCGGCTGCCCATGTGATAGCACTCTCCCGTGCTGACCAGGAATACGGTTCCTTGTGGGCCTAGGACGGGTTTGATCTGATCGGCCAGCCCGGCGGCTTCGATCTCTTCGTCCTGAATGCGTCCGAGATGGAGCTTATGGCGCGCCTGCCGGGAAATATCCGCCGGAATGATGGTCAAAGGACCTTGGGCGACGGTGGGCACGGGAGTGAGGTAGACCCAAACCGCGATAAACTCGGAGCCATTGTAATCGTAATCGAGGTGCCACTGCTGGGAAGCACGCTGCTTTTTGGTTTCGAGCTTCACGTAGCGGGACTCGTTGATAGAGATGCCGGTGAGAATGGGCACCGACCCGAAGCATTCCGTGACCGCCTGGACCACGCTGTCCTGCAAGGCAAAACGCACGAGGATGTGGTCGGTGGTAAAGTCGGCGGAGTCTTCGAGCGAAAAGAAAAATGGATGGGTGGGGGATCCGACCGCCGTCTTACTGCGCTCGGTAATCACTTCGTCATAAAACTTCTGCAACTCTGCCATCAACTGCGGGTCAACATGGTCGGTAATAAAGGTCAAGCCCTGCTGCCGGTATTCTCGAGCGCAGGCAGAGATCTCCGGTTTCTGCCGGGTGAACTTTTGCGCCTGTTTTTTTCGTTCGATGACTTCCGGCAAATGGCGAGCCTGGAACGAGATCCTGCGAACGTGGCGCATGGGACCGGCGATTCCGTTGAAATCGTTCCACCGTCTTTCCACCGTGGAGTGAAGTTTGCCCAACGGACTACCCATCCGTTGGTGCAGGTTCCTGGCGACCTTGATACTATTGGAAATCATTTTTGGAGAGGAGGTAGTGCAATTGCCTAGGAGCCCGCCTAATTGATTCGGCACGCATTTTCAATGTCAAAGTGGGCAAGCCGGCCCGGGTCAGAGTGTGATTTGAAGTGGTGTCGTTGCAGGTTCTCCCCTCGCCCTCTTCCTCTTCCTCTTTTGTGTCTGCGGGAGGGAGATGGAGATGACGAGGGAGAGGGATCTTGTCATCTCGATTCCCGAGGTGCGCGCCACTTCCCATCCCGGACCCACCCGGTCAGGCGAGCGGTGCTGCCTGCTTCGGAGGATCGACATTCCGCGTCGCACGGACGGCGTAGACACTCTTGCCCTGGCTCTCGTAGAAGGTGCGCATGATCATCTCCGCGAGCAGGCCCATGAGGATGCACATGGTGCCGGTAAGGGTGCTCATCACACCCAGCAACGGCAGCGGTGTCTCGATGAACGACTTGTTGCCAAAAAACTTGAGGTAAATTGCGCTGACCCCGGCAACGAAGCTAACGACGAAGGAGAACAGCCCAACGGCGCCGAAGACGTACATCGGTTTCTCGGCATAGCTGTCGAGGAACTTCACCACCACCAGGTCGCAGAGGACTTTCAGCACGCGCTCGAGGCCGTACTTGGATTGGCCGGTGGTCCGCGGGAAATGATTGACCGTCACCTCCGTGATCTTCGCGCCATGCCACCGGGCGTAGATCGGCAGGAAGCGATGCATCTCTCCGTAGAGCCGGACCGATTTGATGATCTCGGCCCGGTAGGCTTTGAGGGAGCACCCGAAGTCATGGAGCTCCACACCGGAGACAAAGGAAATGAGCCGGTTGGCCATGATCGATGGCAGGTTGCGCTGCATGGCGTTGTCCTGGCGATCCTTCCGCCAGCCGGAGCATACGTCGAAACCCTCCTCCAGCTTGACCAGCATCTTGGGGATGTCCGCGGGATCGTTCTGGAGATCGCCGTCCATGGGGATGATGATTTCGCCCTGCGCGAAGTCGAAGCCCGCCATCATCGCGGCGGTCTGGCCGTAGTTGCGCCGGAAGTGCACCACTTTGATCGCCGGGTTCGTAGCAGCCAGACCGTCGAGGACTTCCTCGCTGGAATCGTGGCTGCCGTCGTTGATGAAAATCAGTTCCCAAGGCTGGCCGATTTGGGCCATGACAGTCGTCACCCGCTCGGCGAGGATGGGAAGCGCTTCCGCTTCGTTAAAGACTGGAACGGTGACCGAAATCATCAAATGTGACGTAAAGGCACCATTTAAAGGGCTTAAGGAGGGACAGGGCAAGAGGGAACGGCCACCGGAAGCATATTTTCGTCATTGTGTTCATTTTTTTCTGGACACTTTGTCCAGAATGACCAAAAAGACGCCCCATGTCTGCTGATCCTCAGATCGACCTGCCTCCCTTAGGGCCTCCGCCGACGGGCACTCCAGCGCTGACTTCCCTGGAAGTCGAGGTCATCGACCTTTTCATCAGTCTGGTCCGGATGCTGGGCTTTCCCAAGTCGGTCGGCGAACTTTACGGACTCCTCTTCATCTCTCCGGAAGCACTCCCCATGGACGCGCTCATGGAGCGCTTGAACATGAGCAAAGGCGCGGCCAGCCAGGGATTGAAGCTCCTGCGTTCCTTTGGCGCGGTGAAGACTTCCTACGTGGCCGGCGACCGCCGCGACCACTATCTCGCGGAGTTCGACATCAGCCGATTCGCGACCGGATTCATCAAGGGGGAACTGCAACCGCATCTCGACAGCGGCCTGCTCCGCCTCCAGCGGATGGAAGAACTCGTCGCACAGTCGCCAGTGAGCAGCAAGGAGGTCGCCGAGAATCGCCTGGCCCGGCTCCGTCACTGGCATGAGAAGGGGCAGGCGATGCTGCCGTGGATATTGAAATTCCTCGTATCGTGATCGATCCGTCCGCATCTTCGACGGGGCCGATGGATCCCGTCATTTCCCCAGACGCCAAATGGTATTGCCTCCGCGCAAAGCCCAAGCATGAGCACATAGCGGCCGCTCATCTCCGCCTCTGTGATGGCATGGAAGTGTACTGTCCCAGGGTAAAAATCCAGCGGTCGACCCGCCGTGGCCTGGTGTGGTTTACGGAAGCGCTCTTCCCCAACTATCTCTTTGCCCGCTTTGAAATGTCGCGCTGGCAAACGCAGGTCCGCTACGCCCAGGGGGTGAGCGGCATCGTGCGGTTCGGCCTGGATTATCCGGAGGTGCCCGAGCGGGCGCTGATCGACCTGCGGTCCTTTATGGACGACGCGGAGTTGAAGACGGTCTCCTACGTGCTCGCCGAAGGCGATGCGGTCGAAATCGTGGAAGGGCCTTTCCGGGGACAGACCGGCGTGGTGAAACAACTCCTTCCCGCTCGCGAACGGGTCAAAGTGCTCCTGGAAGTTCTTGGCGGGACCAACGAAGTCGACCTTCGATTGACTTCTGTGTTCAAGGAAACGCTTTTGGGTCGTTAACGGACGCCGCCAAACCCGCGGCGAAAGCCAGCCGGGATTGGGTGTGCCAAAACTAATGAAATGCCCTCTGCAAACTGAAGGCAGTCTCGAAGGTCTCGCTGGTGAAATTCCGGCGAACGACCAAGGGCGGCAGCATGTGAAAATTCTGTGAGTAGCGAACCTATCGAACCGAAGGAAGATCTAAGCGGCTGGACGGTGCTGGCTCCGCGTGGCGGACTGCTGGACTTCCGGCTCGGAGAATTGTGGCGTTATCGCGACCTGATCCTGCGATTCTTCCGGCGCGACATCGTGGCGAGTTATACCCAGACGATCCTCGGGCCGTTCTGGTTCGTCATCCCGCAGATCTTCACGACGATCATGTTCACCGTGGTCTTCGGAAAAATCGGCAAGATCGGTACCGATGGCATGCCAAGCATGCTTTTTTACATGCTCGGGATCACGGCGTGGAATTACTTCGCTTCCTGCCTGAGCCGCTGCGCCACCACGTTTTCCGGAAATTCGGGTATCTTCGGCAAGGTCTACTTTCCGCGGCTGGTCATGCCGTGTTCCACGATCCTGGCGAACATGATGACCTTCGCCATTCAGTTCGGACTGTTTCTGGTCTTCTTCGGATTCTATTGGTTGCACGGCGCGGCGGTGCATCCCAACTGGCGGGTCGTGATCCTGCCGATCCTGCTCTTGCAAATGGGCGCCCTGGGATTGGGCATCGGGTGCATCGTGTCCGCGCTCACCACGCGGTATCGCGACCTGGCCCTCGGCATCACCTTCGGCACGCAGCTCTGGATGTATGCGAGCTGCGTCGTCTACCCGCTCTCCCAAATCCCGAAGGAGTGGCGCCTGCTCTTCATTCTCAATCCGATGGTGCCGATCATCGAATCGTTCCGCTTCGCCTTCCTCGGCGGCGGGATTGTGGAAATCTGGCATCTCGCGGTGAGTGCCGTGCTCAGCGCGATCCTGCTCTTTGTCGGGCTGATCATGTTCAGCCGCGCGGAGAAAACCTTTATGGATACCGTCTAGCCGATGTCGGCCGTCATCAGAGTGGAACATGTGGGAAAGCGTTACCGTTTGGGTACGATCAACCGGCGGATGCTCTACGAGGATCTTCAGCGGCGCTGGGCGAAGCTCTGGGGCAAGGACGACCCCTTCGCGGAAGTGAACGCGAGCAAGGCCGCGCGCACCGACGAGCACAAGGAAATCTGGGCGCTCAAGGATGTGAATATGGAGATCAAGGAAGGAGATGTGGTGGGCATCATCGGTCGCAATGGCTCCGGCAAATCGACCTTGCTCAAGATTCTTTCCCGCATCACCGCGCCCACCGAGGGGCGGGCGCTGATCAAAGGGCGGGTCGCGAGCTTGCTCGAAGTGGGAACGGGCTTTCATGCCGAACTGACCGGGCGCGACAACGTCTACATGAACGCCACCATCCTGGGGATGACCAAACAGGAGATCGACCGCAAGTTCGATGAGATCGTCGATTTTTCCGGCGTGGAGAAGTTCATTGATACGCCGGTGAAACGCTACTCGAGCGGAATGATGGTCCGCCTCGCGTTCGCCGTGGCGGCCCACCTCGAACCGGAGATTCTGATCATCGACGAGGTGCTCGCCGTGGGGGACAGCGCCTTCCAGCAGAAGTGCCTCGGTCGCATGAACGCCGTCGCGCGCGAAGGGCGCACCATTCTTTTCGTGAGCCACCAGGCGGCGGCGGTGGAAAACCTGTGCCAGCGCGGCATCGTTCTGGAAAACGGGACCCTGAAATTTTCCGGGACGCAAACGGAAGCGATCTCCTACTACGTCAGCACCTTTACCCAACAGACCGGGGACTTGCGTCGACGCGCCGATCGGCGCGGCAACGGGCAAATCAAAGTGGTGGCGGTGGAATTGCGCGATACCTCAGGCCAGCCGATCGCGGTCGCTCACGCGGGCCAGGATATCGACGTCTATCTGTTCTTCGAAAATCACTCGCCAGGAGTCGCGCGGCCGTCGCTCACCGTCACCCTCTATGTGAAGAGCGAGCTGGACGTGCCGGTTTTTACTCACAACAACGTCATTACCGGCCAAACCTTTCCCTCAGTTCTGCCCGCCGAGGGCGCCTTCGTATGCCGGTTGAGGAATCTGCCGCTCCCGGAGTCCACCTTTCGCCTGGGATATGATATCGGGTCCGCCTCGGTCGGGGGAGTGACACTGGATAGTCTGGAGAGTGCCATTCAATTGCACGTCGAGGGCGGCGACTTCTTTGGCAGTGGACAACTCCCCCCCATTCACGCCGGGGTATCCCTCGTTGCCGGCGAGTGGGATTTCCAGTCCTCGGCGAGATCGCAACTGGTTGCCGCCGCCCATGCGGGCTGAGGAAGCACGGCGGGCCCACTCTTGCTAATTCCTTTGGAACTCCATCAATGACTACCAGTCTCAAGACATTCGGACGCCGTGTCATCTCCTATGCCCGCCGGCAACTGCGCATGCCAGAGGTCGAACTCGATGAGCCGACGCGCCGCTTCGTCGCGCACAATCGCATCAAATGGCGGCGCACCGACAAGGTGAATGACGACGCGGTCGTCCTGGTCGGGCTTTTCGATTTTCGACCCTCCGTCTACTGTTACTCCTATGTGACCAACCATCTCGCCCGGAAAACCGGGGCGCGGATAGAGTCCTATCAGTTCGGGCGGCGCAATCACACGGTGGATCGCGTCTTCGAGTCCTTCGGCGCGACCTTTGGACTCGGTTCCCAGGACTGCGAAGCATTTCGGGAAAAGGCCGGGGCGCGGGCGGATGAAATTTTTCGCGGCCTCAAGAGCACTTGGGACGTACTTGCGATCACCGAAGGTGGCATCAAGCTGGGGGATCTCATCTACGACAGCTACATGCGCTATTTCCTGGAGCCGACGGTGCGGCTCACGGACGAACGGTTGCGCAAAGTGATCTTCGACGCCTTGCTCATCCTCTACGCCACAGCCGAATACTTTCAGCGCAAACGGGTCACGGCATTCATCGCGGATGACTACGGCTACATCAGTTGCGGCATTCCCACCCGGGTCGCCATGCGGGAAAAAGTGCCCACCTATATTGTCTGCTACGGTGAACGATTCTTCGTCTATGAACTTTTCGGCGAAGCTGAGACTGGCTGGCACGACTATCCCATCCGCTGGCCATATCACCATTATCGCGAGATCTTCCGCAAAATGCCTCCCGACGAACAGGAGAGAGGCCGGGAGGTGGGACGCCAGCATCTGCTCGGCAAACTCAATGGAAAAGCGGACAAGTTTACGCTGCAGACGATCTCTGCTTACGGAGAAAGTGAAGGGCGTATTTTCGAACCGACCGGCAAGGCGCGCGTCGTCATCCTGCTTCACGATTTTGTCGACGCGCCCCACGGCTATCGGGACATGCTTTTCCCGGATTTTTACGAGTGGATTCACTTCCTCCTCGAGCGGGCGGAGAACACGCCTTTCGAATGGTACCTAAAGCCTCACCCATGGTGCTGGGACGCGACGCAGCAGCAGATTAACAACGCGAATGCGCAAGTCGTCGAGGATCTGAAGGCCCGTTACAAGAAGATCAAATTTCTCGACCCCAAAGTCTCGAATCGCCAGATGATTTCCGAAGGCCTCAACGCCATGTTCACCGTCTACGGGACGGCGGGCCACGAGTTCGCGTATCTCGGCGTTCCCGTAGTCAATGCCGGTGACAATCCCCACATCGCCTACGACTTCAATTTTCACCCGAAGACGGTTGATGAGTACGCCGGTTTCATCGAGCGAGCCGACCGTCTCAAGATCGAAGTCAACAAGACCGACATCGAAGAATTCTACTATATGAACAACTTTCACTTTGCCGACCATCTCAGCAAGGGCGCGAATCCCATGGCGGAAAGCATTTTTCGAGATCCCGACTTTGAGGCGAAAATCGTCCCCTCCAGCGGCTACGATTTCATGATGGAACATCAGAATCCGGCCAACGAAGCGAAGCTGGAGGCGTATCTCGACGAATCCTTTGCGAAGCTGAAGAAATAACACTGCGGCGAGCATGCCTCCAAGAGCATCCGCTCGCGATGGAGGACGGTCACCCATTCCGGCTTTTCGATCAATCAAGCACGCCCGTTTAATGGTTTGGTTCGTGCCTTTCAACCCACAAACTATCAACTCAAAAATTGAAACACTGACGCCGTGAATTGGAATGACAAAGTAGTGCTGGTTACGGGGGGCACCGGCTCCTTCGGAAAAATGTTTGTGTCGATGATGCTCAACGAGTATCGGCCCAAGAAACTCATCATCTTCAGCCGGGACGAATTAAAGCAGCATGACATGCGACAGGTGTTTCCCGATACGGATTCTCCGGTCCGCTACTTCATCGGCGATGTGCGCGATCGCGAGCGCCTGGAACGCGCCTTTCATGGGGTCGACATCGTCGTTCACGCGGCGGCGCTAAAGCAGGTCCCCGCATGTGAATACAATCCGATCGAGGCGATCAAGACCAACGTGGTTGGCGCCACCAACGTGATCGAGGCGGCGATCGACCGGGGGGTCAAGAAAGTCCTCGCACTCAGTACGGACAAGGCCGTGAACCCGGTCAACCTGTATGGTGCGACCAAACTCTGCGCCGAGAAGTTGTTCGTCCAAGGCAATGCCTATTCCGGTGATAACGGAACAATCTTCAGTTGTGTGCGCTACGGCAACGTGGTCGGCAGCCGCGGCAGCGTGATTCCTCTCTTCAAGAAGCAGCGCGAAACCGGCAAAGTAACGGTAACCGACTCCCGGATGACACGTTTCTGGATCACGCTCGATCAAGGCGTTCGTTTTGTGATTCACTGCATCGAGAAGATGCACGGGGGCGAAGTGTTCGTTCCTAAAATTCCGAGCATGAATATTCTCGACCTGGCGGCAGCCATTGCCCCGGGCTGTCCCGTGGACAATATAGGCATTCGGCCGGGCGAAAAGCTGCACGAGGTTCTGCTCAGCGAAGACGAAGCGCGAGATGCGGTCGAACTGGACGACATGTTCGTCGTTGAACCCTCTCATCCTTGGTGGAACGCCGAAGCCTGGCCCGGTGGGCGCCGGCCGGCGGATGGCTATCGCTACGCCAGCGATTCCAACACACAGTGGCTCACCGTGGACCAACTGAAGGCGTTTGCGGACGTCGAAGTCTGATCCGCTCGCTTCATCCCAGCCTGCTCATTTTGCGTACTCGCTCAGGACCGAGACCGTAAACCAAGGTCCACCGCGCCACCGCCGCGGTGGGAATGCTCTGCTGTTGAAGGAATCGATAAATGACTCCGGACTCCCCGATTCGTGCGAGGCTGCTTCCCTACGGCAAGCAGTGGGTGGATGATGAAGACATCGCCGCGGTGGTCGAGACTCTGCGCTCCGACTGGCTCACGACGGGTCCCAAGGTGGAGGACTTTGAAAAGGCGTTCGCCGCATTCACCGGATCGAGTCATGCGGTCGCGGTCTCGAACGGCACCGCTGCATTGCACGCGGTTACCGCGGCTCTAGGGATCGGGCAGGGAGACGAGGTCATTGTTCCGTCCATTACCTTCGTCGCCTCGGCGAATTGCGTCGTGTATCAAGGCGGCACGCCCGTCTTTGCGGATGTCGAAGGTGACACGCTTCTCATCGATCCGAAGGATGTGGAACGCAAGGTCACGGCGCGCACCAAGGCGGTGATTGCGGTGGATTACGCCGGACAGCCTTGTGACTACGACGCGCTCCGGGCGATCGCCACGAAGCACAAGATCGCGCTCGTGGCCGATGCCTGCCACGCGCTCGGCGGGTCTTACCGGGGCCAGCCGGTCGGTTCGCTGGCCGACCTCAGCACCTTCAGCCTTCATCCCGTCAAACCGATCACTTGTGGCGAAGGGGGAGTGATTACGACCAATGACGCCGAACTGGCGAAGGCCATGCGCGTCTTCCGCAGTCATGGCATCAGCAGTGATTTTCGCCAGCGCGAGAAGCAAGCCTCGTGGGCTTACGAGATGGTGAGTCTCGGTTACAACTACCGCCTTTCCGACATACAGTGCGCGCTGGCGGCCAGTCAGCTCAAGAAACTACCGGCTTGGGTGGAGCGCCGCCAGGCGATCGCCCGCCGGTATGACGAGGCATTTTCCGAAGAGATCCGATTTACGCCGCTCGCGGTGCGCGACGGTGTGTCGCACGGCTATCATCTCTACGTGATTCGATTGAATATCGACTGCGATCGTGGGGCGGCCTTCAAGGCCCTACGCGCCGAAGGTATCGGGGTCAATGTCCACTACGCGCCCGTTCACTTGCATCCTTTCTACCGGGAGAGATTTGGCACTCGCGCTGGTCTTTGTCCCGTCGCCGAGAAAGCGGCTGAACAAATTCTCACGCTGCCGATTTTCCCGCTCATGAGTGAGGCGGACGTTGAGGACGTGATCGCCGCCGTGAAGAAAGTGACCCGTTCGCGACTCACCGTATGAATCAAGACGCCATATTCAGCGAAGGGGAAGGAGATCGCTGGTTTCAGCGCAACGCCAGGGCGCTCAGCCGGGAGGAGATCGAGAAGACAGATCCAATTCTGCGTGCGTTACAGACCGTGAATGTACGGCCGCGCCGCGTGATCGAGATCGGAGCCAGCAACGGCTATCGGCTGCATCTTCTGCACCAGCTTTACGGTTGCGAAGGCACGGCGGTCGAGCCGTCCGAGGCCGCCATCGCGGAAGGCCGGGCGAAATTTCCGCACCTGCGCTTCGAGCGCGGCGTGGCCGCCGCCGTTCCGATACGCGAGGATGAGGCGTTCGATCTCGTGATCGTGAATTTCGTCCTGCACTGGGTGGATCGCGCCACGCTGCTCCGTTCCTGCGCGGAACTGGACCGGCTGCTCGTCCCCGGCGGCTTCCTGATCATTGGCGACTTCCACCCGCCGCGCCCGCAAAAAGTCCGTTATCATCACCGGACAGACCTGGAACTTTTCACCTACAAGCAGAACTACGCGGAGATATTCCTCGCGACCCGGCTTTACACCCAGTTTTCCGCGGTGCTTACCGACACCCACCACGTGAGCGGGCCCGACGTGCCGCCGCAGGATCGGGTCCAGGTGGCTGTCTTGAAGAAAACGGGGGAAGAAGGCTACGAGACGCGTGAGTTCCTCCCGCCGACCCCATGAAGTTGCGGGGCGGAGAGCTTTCGGTGGTTGTGCTGGGAGGCGGTTCGATCGGTCTGCGCCACCTTCGCAACCTGCAGACCCTGGGAGTCGAGCGACTGGCCTGCTTCGAGCCCGATGCGGCCCGGCGCGAGTGGGCCGGACGCGAAGTGCCGGTGCCGTTTTTTGCCGAGTTGGAGCAGGTCTGGGAGTTTGCGCCGCAAGCGGTCGTCATCGCCGCGCCGAGCCAGCATCATACCCCGCTGGCCTGCGCCGCCGCCGCGATGGGCGCCGATCTATTCATCGAAAAACCACTGGCCCACACGCTGGCGGGGCTCGACGAACTCCTGGGACTTGTCGCCGGGAAAGATCTGGTGAGCATGGTCGGTTGCAATATGCGGTTCCATCCCGGGCCTTCGACGGTGAAGCGTTTGCTCGATGGAAAAGCGGTCGGTCAGGTGGTAGCCGCGCGCCTCAAAACTGGTTCCTATCTTCCCCAATGGCGGCCCGAGTCCGACTATCGCCAGAGTTATAGTGCCTCATCGCAATCGGGGGGCGCCATTCTCGATTGCATCCATGAGATCGACCTGGCCTGCTGGCTGTTTGGTCCCGCCCGCCTGGCGGCCGCGGCTTGCCGGCCTGCGGCGACGCTGGGCCTGGCGACCGATGGACTCGCGGAACTCCTCCTCGAGCACGAAGCGAGTGTGCTCAGCAGCGTGCATTTGAATTTCATCCAACGGGACTATCGCCGGACCTGCGAGGTCATCGGAAGCGAGGGGACCATCTACTGGGATTTTACCGGCCGTACGGTCGCGATCAGCCGTGGCGCCGGCACCCATGACGAAACGTTCCCTCAGCCAAATGACTGGGAAATCAATCAGATGTACGTCGATGAGATGATTCACTTTCTGCAGTGCGTCCGCGACCGGAAGGCAACTTGCAACCCCGTGTCCCAGGCGCTGGCCGTGCTGGAGATCGCATTCGCCGCGCGGGAACGCGGCGGCCTCACTCGCGCATGAAAACTGTGGCGGTCATTCAGGCTCGAATGGGTTCCACCCGTTTGCCAGGGAAAGTCCTGGCTGACATTTCTGGTGTCCCGATGCTGGAGCACGTGGTTCGCCGGGTGCGAGACGCGAAGACGGTCGACGAGGTGATGCTTGCGACGACCGTGAGCGCCGGAGACGATGCGATCGTCGAGTTCTGTTCCAAAAGGAAAATCGCCTGCTTTCGCGGGAGCGAAGAAGACGTTCTGGACCGCTTTTACCAGGCGGCACAGACGGCCAGCGCCGCCATCGTCGTCCGGATCACCTGCGATTGTCCGCTGATCGATCCCGCGGTCATCGACCGTGTCGTGCGCGTGGTAAAGGATGGTGACAGCGACTACGCCACAAACACGCTGCGTTATACCTACCCGGATGGCCTGGATGTCGAGGCGTTTACGTTCACGGCCTTGCGACGTGCGTGGAAGGAAGCGACCAAACCCTCACAGCGTGAGCATGTCACCCCGTTTCTGCGGACGGAGGATGGCATCCGCCGCTGCAACGTGGAAAATGATACCGATCTGTCGGGACGGAATTACCGCTGGACGGTGGATACCGCGGGGGACCTGGAGTTTATCCGGGCCGTCTACGGCGCGTTCGAGCCGCCATGGGATTTTCGTTTGGGAAACATCCTGGACTTGCTGGACCGAGAACCGGCGCTGGCGGGGAAGCAGACCAATGACATCATGAACGAAGGCTACTACTTAAGCATCTTGAAGGAAGCAAAGGCTGAAGCGGCTCCGAAGCTGTCCCTTGAGAAGTCGTTTGCCTGGCTCGAACGGGCAAAAAAAGTCATCCCGGGATGTGCCCAGACTTTCAGCAAATCCTACACGCAATATGTGGCGGGTGCGGCGCCTGTCTTCCTGCAGAGGGGTAAGGGGTGCCGGGCATGGGATGTGGACGGCAACGAATACATCGATTACGTCCAGGGATTGTTGCCCAATATCCTCGGCTACGCCCATGACGAGGTGAATGCCGCTTATGCGGCGCAGACGGCGGAAGGCCACAGCTTTTCGCTGCCCCACCCGACGGAGGTGGAACTGGCGGAGCGGTTGTGCAAAATCATCCCGTGCGCGGAGATGGTTCGCTTTGGCAAAAATGGTTCGGATGTCACGGCCGGCGCCGTGCGCGCTGCGCGGGCCTTTACGGGCCGGGATCGGATCGCCTGCTGCGGCTACCATGGATGGCAGGATTGGTTCATCGGGAGCACCACGCGCCACGCGGGAGTCCCGAAGGCGGTCCGCGAGTTAACCCACCCATTTCCCTATAACGATCTCGCCGCACTCGCGGCGTTGCTGGAAAGTCATGCGGGCGAGTTCGCCGCAGTCATCATGGAGCCGGTCAATTTTACGAAGCCGCTTGACGGTTACCTCGAGGGAGTCAAGGCGCTGGCCCACAAACACGGGGCGCTGTTGATCTTTGACGAAATTTGCAGTGGCTTTCACTTCGGCCTCGGCGGCGCCCAGAAAAAGTTTGGCGTCACTCCCGATTTGGCGTGCTTTGGGAAAGCCATGGGAAATGGCTATCCCATCGCCTGCCTCACGGGGCGAGGGGACGTCATGAGAATTTGAGAGGAGATCTTTTTCAGTTTCACGCTGGGTGGAGAGGTGGCCTCGATGGCTGCGGCGATGAAGGTGCTCGATATCCTCGAGCAGACCGACGCGCTCGTCCGCATGGAGGCCAATGGCCGGCGCCTTCAGGATGGCCTGAACCTTTTTGCACGAAAGTGTGGAATCGAGTCCCGTCTGGAGTGCCTCGGCTATCCCACTTGGACGGTGATCAAGTTCCGCGACGCCAACGGCGCCGATAGCCTTTTGGAGCGCAGCCTTTTTCAACAGGAAGCCGTGAAACGCGGCTTGCTGTTGCTCGTGACACACAATATCACCGCGGCGCACGACCAGCCGGCGATTGAAAAGACACTCGAGATCTATGCCAAGGTCGTGAAGACGCTGGCTGGATGGCTCTCGGAGCCGAATCCAGCGAAATTCCTGGAGGGCGCCATGGTCCAATCGGTCTTTCGCGTGCGATGAAGTTATTGATCCGTGCGGATGCCAATTCCGAGATCGGATTGGGGCATGTGATGCGTTGCCTCGCACTGGCACAAGCCTGTCAGGATTCAGGCGGAGCGGCCGAGTTTCTCTGCGCTTCATTGCCGCCCGCAGTGGACGAACGCCTGCGGAGTGAAGGCTTTCCCGTTCGACGAATCGACGTCGTTGTGGGCAGTTCCGCGGATGCTGCGGCCACGGTCGAGGCGGCGCGGGAAAGTTCGGCGACATGGGTCGCCGCAGACGGATACGCTCTCGATGCCGAGTTTCAGAGCTCGATGAAGGGAAGCGGCGCGCGTCTCCTCGTGATCGATGACATGGCGCATCTGGCTGCCTATGAAGCAGATCTGGTGCTGAACCAGAATCCACAAGCGACGGACGCAATCTATGCGCACCGCGCGGCGGGGACTGACCTGCTGCTGGGCAGCCGTTACGCCATGCTGCGCCGGGAGTTTTGCGCGTGGCGGGATTGTCCGCGGAAGCCGGCACCCGTCCGGCGCCTGCTCGTCACCCTTGGCGGAGCTGATCCTGCGAACGTTACCCTTAAAGTCATCCAAGCCATTCGGCAGTCGGAAACGCAAGCGATTGAAGTCATCGTGCTGGTTGGCCCGGCCAATCCGCATCGAGCCGAACTCGTGGACGCGGTTCGCGGGTCGAACCGCGCCATCGAATTGAAGGAAAGTGCGTCCAATATGCCGGAGTTAATGAACTGGGCGGACTGCGCGATCGCCGCCGCCGGGAGCACTTGCTGGGAACTGGCGTTCATGGGTGTGCCGAATCTCTTGATCGTTCTCGCGGAAAACCAAAGCGGCGGCGCGGAGGCGATGCAACGCCTGAACGCTTCGCGCAACCTGGGGTGGCATGCGGATCTTCAGCCCGAGGCGATCGCCATGGAGCTCGAGCAATTACTCGGCGCGAAAGAAGTGCGAGACAAAATGAGCGACTGTGGTCGTGCGCTGATCGATGGCCGCGGCGCGGCGCGCGTCATCGCGGAACTTGGCAAGCGGACCTCATACTTGCCCGGAACTCGCCACCGCAGCCCTGAACTACCTTCGCGGGAAACTGACCGGCCTGATGCCCTGCAATTGCGGCTCGCCAACGCGGGCGACGCAGGCACCCTGTGGCGGTGGGCAAATGATCCGGAAGTGCGGGCCTGTGCATTTTCGCAGGGTCAAATTGCGTGGGAAGATCACGTGAAGTGGCTGACGGCGAAACTACAAGATCCGGATTGCTTCATCCTGCTGGCCAGCGACGCCGCGGATCGTTTGGTCGGTCAAATTCGGTTCGACATTCGCGGTGGCGAGGCGTGGATCGGGGTGAGCGTGTCCGCGGCGATGCGCGGGCGTGGACTTGCGTCGGAATTAATCCGCAGAGGAATGGCCCATGCGGCCGAAGGCCGGCCATCGCTGGAAGTCTTCCGTGCCGAGATAAAAGCCTTCAATGCGCGATCGTTGCGGGCATTTCAGCGCGCCGGATTCGTTCGCCTCGGAGAAACGACCCATGGCGACGATGTGGTGGTGCAACTGGCTTGCCACCGATGACCCGCCCATTTGCATGTTGGCTCCCTCCATGCGCCCGCGGCTCCATCGGGAACGGTCCTGAAGCTTGACCTGCGAAATTCGATGAACACGCTTTCCATTTGCGACCGCATCATCGGGCCTGGACAACCCGTCTATATTATTGCGGAGATCTCGGCCAATCATCACCAGTCTTTCGACGAGGCGGTGAAAATCGTGCGGGCCGCAAAGGCCGCGGGGGCCGACGCGGTCAAGCTGCAGACTTACACGGCGGACACCATTACGATTCCGTGTTCGCGCGATCCGTTTTTGATCCGGGGTACGATTTGGGACGGACGCAATCTCCATGAATTATATCAGGAGGCCTATACTCCCTGGGAATGGCAGCCGAAGCTCATGGCCTTGGCCAGGGATTTGGGCCTGCATTGCTTTTCATCGCCGTTTGACACGACAGCGGTGGATTTTCTAGAGCAAGCCGGAGTACCCGCCTACAAGATCGCATCGTTCGAATTGGTCGACTTGCCGCTGATCCAGTATGTGGCGCGGACTGGGAAGCCGATGATCATGTCCACCGGCATGGCGACCCTCGCGGAAACCGAGGAAGCCGTCCACGCGGCGCGCGGAGCCGGTGCGACTCAGATCGCCCTGCTTAAATGCACGAGCGGGTATCCGGCGGACCCGGCGGAAATGAATCTGCGGACGATCGGCGATCTGGCCGCGCGATTGGATGTGCCGGTCGGTTTATCCGACCATACCCTTGGGACTGCGGTTCCGGTCGCCGCAGTCGCGCTGGGCGCGACCATCGTCGAAAAGCATATTACTCTCTCTCGTGCCACGCCCGGACCGGATAGCGCTTTCTCGCTGGAACCGTCGGAGTTCCGAGCCATGGTCGACGGCGTGCGAGTCGCCGAGAAGGCCTTGGGAAAAGCGTATTATGAGATCGGGGATGCCGAGAAAAAGTCGCGTGTGTTCCGGCGCTCGCTCTTCGTCGTGGAAGACGTGAAAGCCGGCGAAGTTTTTACGGAGCGTAATGTCCGGTCGATCCGTCCCGCCAATGGTTTGCCGCCGAAGCATCTTGCGACGGTGCTTGGTCGCCACGCTGCCTGCGACATTGAGCGGGGGACCCCGCTCGATTGGCCGCTCGTTGGAGAATCCTAATTCCTTCTGATAACCCGTTATGAATTCCGCCCGAAAACCCGCCATCCTCGGAGGTGATCCCGTTCGTCTTAAGCCTTTCGCCGACCGTCGAACGATGGGCGAGGAGGAGAAGCGTGCGGTCCTCGAGATCATGGAGTCCGATGTGCTGTCGGCTTTCCTTGGCGGGCCGGGCCCGTTTTTTGGCGGTGGCGCCAAGGTCCAGGAATTCGAGCGTGTCTGGGCGGAACGCTACGGGTTTCGTCACGCTGTCAGCGTCAATTCATTGACTTCGGGGCTCGTCGCGGCGATTGGCGCCGTCGGCATCGAACCCGGAGATGAGGTGATCTGCTCGCCCTACACGATGTCCGCCTCCGCGACTTGCGCGCTCTTCTACGGCGGCATTCCCGTTTTTGCGGATATCGATCCGGTGACGTTCTGTCTCGACCCCATCTCGATCGCAGCGAGAATCACGCCCCGTACCAGGGCGATCGTTGTCGTGCATTTGTTCGGGCACCCGGCGGATATGAATCCGATTTTGGAGATCGCGCGGCGCCACAATCTGCGAGTCATCGAGGATGCCGCCCAAGCTCCCGGAGTCATGTATCAGGGGAAACCCATTGGAGCGCTTGGTGACATCGGCGGATTCAGCCTCAATTTTCACAAACACATTCACACGGGCGAAGGAGGCATGATGGTGACGCAGGACGACGACCTGGCGACGCGTTCGCGACTGATCCGTAACCACGGTGAGAATGTCGCGGAGCAATTGGGCGTAGCCGACATCAGCAATACCATCGGCGGGAATTATCGGCTGACCGAACTACAGGCCGCCATAGGCCTGGAACAATTCAAGCGCCTGGCCGGGTACTTGACGACGCGCCAGCAATTGGCCGCGCACTTGAACGAACGGCTCGGTCGCATTCCGGGATTGATTCCGCCGGAAACGGCGCCCGGCTGCACCCATGCATTCTACGTCTATGGGATAAAGTATTCGGCGGAGAAAATCGGGTTGTCGCGCTCCCTGTTCACCAAGGCTGTGCTCGCGGAGCTCCCGGCTCCGCAGGGCTTTGAAGCGACCGCGCTCGTAGAGGGGTATGTGAAGCCACTCTATTTCAGCCCTGTCTACCAGCGTCAGATTGCGATCGGCCGCCGCGGCTTCCCATTCACGTTCAATTCGGGCATACGTTACAACTACGACGCTGGTCTCTGTCCCGTCGCCGAGCGCATGTATCGCGAAGAAATGCTCCTCTGTCCGCTCGTGCGGGAACCGCTGACGCTCGCGGACATGGACGACTTTGCGAATGCCGTGGAAAAAGTTACCCAAAACGCGGCGACGATTGCCGGCGCTTTTCCCGATGAAGCCAATACAACCGAGGTGTTCACGCCGGTGGCCGCTGTGCAGCGTTCTGGAATTCGCTAAAGATGCGTGTTGTTGCCACGATTGAAGCACGGATGCGCTCGACCCGTCTTCCCGGGAAGGTGCTGATGCCGATTCTCGGCAAGCCGATCCTGGAATTGATGATCGAGCGCCTGCGGAGGGTGCCGAAGATCGACGCCATCGTGATCGCCACGTCCGACGATCCGAGTAACGACCCAATCGAGAAATTGGCCAACCATCTCGGAGTTGGCTGCTATCGAGGGAGTGAAGATGATGTGCTCGACCGTGTCTTGCAGGCTGCGCAATCCGTCGATGGGGATCTCATTGTCGAACTGACCGCCGATTGTCCGCTCATTGATCCGCAACTCACAACGGAGACGATCGATGCATTTCTCGCGGCCAAGGTCGACTACGCCGCCAATTGCCTGCGCGAACCGTATCCGAATGGCCTTGATGTCCAGGTATTCCCAACCGCCATCCTCGAAGAGGTAGCACGCCTGACGAACGATCCTGCGGATCACGAGCACGTATCGCTTTACATCTACGAGCATCCGGAGCGTTTTCGCATCCTCCATGTCGCCGCGGGTCCGCCGGAGGCTTCGCACTTGCGGTTGACGGTGGATACGGCCGAAGACTTCGCGCTGGTCACCCGCATCTTCGAAGCCCTCTACCCCGATGATCCAGCGTTTGGTCTTCCGGAGATTGTCGCGCTCTTCCTCCGACAGCCTGAATTGCGTGACTTGAACGCCAGGATTTTGCAAAAGCCCGTTCGATGAAACCCGTCTACCGCGCGGCGGTCATCGGCTGCGGCCTGATCGGCGACGCGTTCGTCGAGAGCCCCGGCACGTTGGGCGTCTATACGCATGCCGAGGCGTATGTGGTTTGTCCGCGGACAGAACTTATCGGCGTATGCGATATCAACGCGGAGAATCTGCGCCGATGCGCTGACCGCTGGAAAATTGCCTCCCGCTATCGCCATGTGGACGAGTTGCTCGCCGCTGAGGCTCCTGAAATCGTTAGCATCTGCACGCCGGATGCGACCCACTACGAACTTGCGAGCGCGGCGCTGGAAGCCCCGGCGACCCGTGCCGTCCTGGTGGAAAAGCCTCTTTCTTTGTCCCTGGGAGACGCCCGGAAATTGGTCGCGACGGCCCGAGAACGAGGAATTACCCTCGCTGTCAACTACTCCCGCCGTTACGCCGATTGCTATCACCAACTGCGCGACGATCTGGGGCTTGGAAAGCGGTTTGGCATGCTGCGCAAAATCTCCGGCTATTACACCAAGGGTATCTTGCACAATGGATCGCACGGGCTGGACCTTTGCCGGTTCTTCGGCGGAGAGATTCGCCGGGTTCAGGCTTTTCCATCCGTCGACCGGACCGCTGGAGATCCGACTCCGGATGTCCGGCTTGAATTTGCATCGGGAGCGACGGCATTTTTCAGCGGTTGCGACGAGAAGGAATTCTCCATATTCGAAATGGATCTCCTGACCTCGGCAGGCCGCGCACGGCTCACTGATTCCGGGCAGGTCCTCGAATTTTTCACGGCACAAGATGCTGGTGATGTGGGCGGCTACCGTTATTTGCAGCCGGAGAAAAGTGTGACCGATGCCCTGCGTGACGTGACGCTCCACGCCGTGGAAGATTTGGTTGCATGCCTGGATGAATGCGGGCGCGAGCCACGTTGCTCCGGGAGCGATGCCGTTGCGGCGTTGAAACTTGGTCTTGCGATCGTTGCCTCCGCGAGCCGGGGCGAACCCGTCGACTTGTGACAACTGCCATTCATATTCTGTCGGTGTGCGGAGACCCGGGTGGAGCGGTGGCAGTCGCTCCGGTGCTGCGCGCTTTGAGCGCGGATCAACGCTTTTGCGTCCACTCTCATGCCTACCGCCATGGTGTGGATCGCCTGCTTGCGTCGGATGTCGAGACCGGCCGTTTGCCGGAAGATGTTGACCAGAGTGATTGCCGCGCATTGTTGGAATCCTGCCAGACCAGCCTCCTGCTGGCAGGGACATCGATGAACGGCGCGGATCTGGAACAGAAATTCATCGTCGCCGCCCGCGAACTGGGGATCCCATCACTTTGCGTGCTCGACTTTTGGGCCAACTATCGTGGCCGCTTTGCGGACGCGGAGGGGCGCCTCGCGTTCCTGCCGAACCGCATTGCGATCATGGATGAGCGCGCTCGCTCGGAGATGCTGGGCGAAGGTTTCGCGGATGAAATGCTCGTCGTGACTGGGCAGCCCGCTTTCGATGCCCTCACCGCCAGGCGCAGGGCCGAAACCCCCGAGCAGCGCAGCAAACGCCGCCGCGCGCTCGGAGTAGGGGATGATGACCTGCTTGTGGTATTCGCGTCCCAGGCCCTCATCGAAATTTGTCTCCTGAAGGGCCTCGCGCCGGATGCATTCGGATTCACCGAATTCACCGTGCTCTCGCAGGCAGTCGCCACACTGGAAATGCTCAGTCGAGAGCACGGTCGCCGAATTGTTCTGCTTGTCCGGCCGCATGCGCGTGAGCCCCTCGAGAAATTTCGAGAAATTCAAAGCAACCATGAGGAGATGATCATTTCGCGAGACGGTGAATTGCCGGATGTCATGCTCGCCGCGGACATGGTCGTGAGCATGAATTCCGTGGCCCTCGTCGAGGCCTGTTATCTCGGCGTAGTGGCAGTGAGTCTGCAACCGGGACTCGTGGGGCCGGACATGGTTCCAACCAATCGGGCTGGCCTGAGCCGCCCCGTCTATGATGGCGCGGGTATCGCGCCGGCGATCGCGGAGTTACTTTTTGATGCCGGTCAGCGCGCGGCGCATCTCGAGCGGCTGCGTGACTTCCATCCAGAGACCGGGGCCACCGCACGCGTGCTTAAAGTGGTGGAAGAGATGCTCGCACTTTCTCCGGGCCTTGCAGCCCCTTGACTTGACCGCCTTTCGGAAACCAGGTGAAACCCCGGTTCCAGGGCCTCCGCTCTTCGATATCTTTCCGCCTCCCAAAACGCACCATGCTAAGCGAAGAAACAAAGCGTAACCTGATCGAGAATTATCAGAAGCACTACCAGGAACACGGCGAATCGCCAATGGCGACGCAGCAAAGCCAGGAGGGTCAGTTCGCTCGCTTTGTCAAACTGGCTGAAATCGGGGACCTTCGTGGGAAGCGCGTGCTCGATCTCGGCTGCGGTATCGGAGATCTGTATCCGGTTCTCCAGGAGAAATTCGGCGACTTTGATTACACCGGGATCGATATCGTGCCGGAGTTCATCTCCCACGCCACCGCACGGTTCCCCGCTGCGCGATTCGTTTGCCAGGATATCCTGCTGGATCCCCTTGCGGAGGACTACGATTACGTCCTCATCAGCGGTATCTTCAACAATGAGTTGCCGGAAGGAACGGAACTGCTCAAGGCGATCCTGCGCGCCGCATTTCCGCGAACCAAAGTGGCGCTCGGCTTCAACTTCATTTCCACACACGTGAATTTTCGAAGCCCGGGCATGATGTATCATGACCCGGTGGAGGTCATGGCTTTCTGTTTGCGGGAAATTTCCCCGAGGATGCAATTGCAACACCACTATTTTCGGTGCGACGTCGCGGTGTTTCTCTACACATAATTCTGTGGCGAATTTCGAACTTGCTGTTTGCGCCGACCTGCAGGTATGGGATCGATTCGTCGAATCCTCACCGCAGGGGTCCGCCTTTTCGTCGAGCCGTTTTCTCGCGGCGCTGGACGCGCGCTGCGAGTTTCTCACTGTGATTGAGAACGGCGTGCCGGTTCTCGCTGTGCCGGTACTCCTGGACAACGACACCCCGCATCTCCTGCCTTACCCCTACGTCCAGTATGCGGGGCCCATGTTCAGTTTGTCGGTCGAGCAGCAGCCGAGTCATCGGCGCATTCCGCTCAAGTTGGGCATCGTGGAGTTCCTCCTGGAAAAGATGGCCGCGCGCTGGCCGCGCATCTCATTCGTATTGCATCCAGGGTTTGATGACCTGCGGGCCATCCAGTGGTTCAATTATCACGCTCCGGAGAAAGGACAATTTGCGGTTCAGCTGGCTTACACCGGCCGGATTTCTCTGGCTGCGGACGCCGCGGAAACCGACTTCCTCGAGCGAGTGCGTACCGTTCGCCGGCAGGAGTTTCGCAAAGCGGAGTCGCTCGGGTTCCGTTTCGAAGAATGCAGGAATGTCGATGAACTCGACCGCCTTCACGAGTTGACCTTCAGCCGACAGGGACTCACCCGGGCCGAGGAAGAAGTGAGGCATCTGCGTTCCATTTCGCAAGCGGCGCTCGAGCACCAGTTTGGCGATTGCTTCGTGGCCCGCGCCGCGACTGGGGAGGCCGCTTCGGCGATCCTCTTCCTGTATGACCGGGACAATGCCTATTACCTCTTCGGAGCAAACGACCCGGAGTTTCGCAAGACCGGTGCGGGTTCATGGCTCATGCTCAAGGCCATCGATCACGCGCGGCGTGCGGGACGCAAGGCCGTCGATTTCGTCGGGATCAATTCCCCGAACCGTGGGGATTTCAAGACGAGCTTTGGCGCGCAGCCCGTGCCGTATTTTGTGACGACCTGGCAGCGGCCTTGATCGGCCTTGCGCTCGACCAATCATTCCCGACCCGTTGAACGTCATTGCGATCATTTCCGCCCGGGGCGGCTCGAAAGGCATCCCCCGCAAGAACGTGCTTCCGGTCGCGGGAAAGCCGCTCATTGCGTGGACGATCGAAGCTGCGCTCGGTAGCGAAAAGTTGAGCCGCCTGATTGTTTCGACCGATGATGCGGAGATCGCGCATGTCTCACGGGAGCATGGCGCGGAGGTGCCGTTCTTGCGCCCCTCCGAGTTCGCACGCGACGAATCGCCCGTCATCGATGCCGTCGAGCATGCCCTGCGCTGGGTCGAACGCACGGAAGGCCAGTTGCCCGAATACGTTCTCCTGCTGCAACCGACCAGCCCGCTGCGGACGACGGCCGATATTGATGCCGCCATCGATCTCGCCCACGCCCGCCGCGCGGATGCGGTGCTCAGTGTTTGCGAAGCATCGCCCCATCCGTATCTGGCGCGCCGCGTGAATGCGAATGGCAGCCTGGAAGACTTCATCGATCTTCCCTCAAAACCCGGCCGCAGGCAGGACTATCCTCCAGCCTACGTGCTGAACGGCGCTATTTATGTGAACCGCGTCGAGGCGCTCCTCACCTCGCGCAATTTTCAACCGCCCGGCGCCCTCGCCTACGTGATGCCGGCGGAGCGCTCGTGCGACATCGACGCGCCGATCGACCTGCAAATCGCGGAATCCCTTTTGAAGAATGACAGTCATTGACATCGCCGGCCGAAAGATCGGCCCCGGCCTGCCCTGTTTCGTCATCGCCGAAGCAGGCGTGAACCACAATGGGAGCATGGACCTCGCGCTTCAGCTCGTGGATGCGGCGGTCGAGGCCGGCGCTGACGCGGTGAAATTCCAAACCTTCTCCGCGGAAGACCTGGTGACGGAGACCGCCGCCAAGGCGGATTACCAGGAACGCGTCCTGGGTTCCGCCGAGTCGCAGTTTGAGATGCTCAAGCGATTGGAATTGAGCCGGGACGAGCACTTTGCCGTGGCCACTTATTGCCGGGAAAAAGACATCGTCTTCCTTTCCACGCCTTTCGACGAAGGCAGTGTCGATCTGCTCGAAGAGATGGGCGTTGCCGCGTTCAAGATTTCCTCAGGCGACCTGACCAACTTGCCGCTGCTGCAGTATATCGCGAGCAAAGGCCGTCCCATGATCGTTTCCACGGGCATGGCCAATCTGGACGAAGTCGCGGACGCGGTGGCGGCGATTCGTGCCGCCGGTTCTCCGCCACTGGCTGTGCTGCAATGTGTCAGCCGGTATCCGGCGGCCCCGGAGACGGTGAATTTGCGCGCGATGCAAACCATGGCCGCACGGTTCGAGGTGCCGATTGGGTTTTCGGATCACACGCTCGGCCTGGAAATCGCCGTCGCCTCCGTGGCGGCGGGCGCCTGCATCTTGGAAAAGCATTTGACGCTCGATTGCGCCATGCCCGGGCCGGATCATCAGGCGTCCCTGGATCCGCAGGCATTCCGCGCGCTCATGCAGGGCGTACGCCTGGTCGATGCCGCCTTGGGTGACGGCGTTAAGGAACCATTGCCCGAGGAGGCGAACACCGCCGTCGTCGCCCGCAAGAGCGTCGTGGCGGCGCGCGCGATCGCGGCCGGTGAACCGCTGACCGAGGCGGCATTGGCCATTAAACGGCCTGGCCACGGTTTCCCGCCGGCGAAGCGTACGGCGTTGGTGGGCCGGGTGGCCTCTGTAGCCATTCCCGCTGGGACCGTCCTTACCGAGGAGATGCTCTCGTGAGAACCATCGGAGTCGTTACCGTCGGTCGCTCCGACTATGGCATCTATCGCTCGATCTTGCGCAAAATCGCCGCCGAGCCCGCGCTGCGTTTGCAAATCATCGCGTCCGGCATGCATCTCGCCCCTGAGTTTGGTCACACCGTGGAGATGATCGAAGCGGATGGCTTCGAAGTCAGCGATCGGGTGGTATCGCTCCTGGCTTCGGATTCACCGGAAGGTGTCGGCAAGTCGATGGGGCTTGGGGTGATGGGTTTTTCCGAGGTTTTTGCCCGCTCCCGCCCGGACATTCTGGTCGTGCTCGGCGATCGATTCGACATGTTTCCCGCCGCATTGGCGGCTCTTCCGTTTCGCATTCCCGTAGCCCATCTTCACGGCGGGGAAGTGAGTTTCGGTGCGATCGATGACGCCTTGCGCCATGCCATTACGAAGCTCAGCCATCTGCATTTTGTGGCGACTGATGAGTACCGGCGCCGCGTGCTCCAAATGGGCGAAGAGCCCTGGCGCGTGACGGTGAGCGGCGCCCCGGCGCTGGATGACCTGGAGGCCACACCGCGGTTATCGCGCGCGGAACTGCAGCAATGCTTCGGTATCTGCCTGGACGAGCCGCCGCTCCTCGTGACCTTTCATCCATCCACGTTGCAGCACGACCAGATCGAGTGGCAGACCACCGAGTTGCTCGCCGCTGTGCAAGCGATCGGCCATCCGGCCGTCTTCACCGCACCGAACGCCGATACCGGCGGCCGCAAGGTGCGTGCGATGATCGAGGGCTTCGTGAAAAATTCGCCGCGGGCGTGGTTCGTCGAGAACTTCGGCCAGCAAGGATATTTCAGCATCATGGGCGAGGCGCTGGCCATGGTCGGCAATTCCTCCAGCGGCATCGTCGAGGCGGCATCCTTTCACCTCCCGGTGGTCAATATCGGCGACCGGCAGGAAGGCCGCGATCGAGCGGGCAACGTGATCGATGCCGGCTACGAACGGGAAGCGATTCTTGACGGCCTGCGGCGCGTCCTGGAGCCCAGGTTTCGCGCCGAAGTGCAGTCGATCCGTAACCCCTATCAAGCGACGGAAAGCACGGCAGCCGGGCAAATCGTGGAACGGCTTAAGACGGTCTCGCTCGATGACAGACTGTTGGTGAAACGCTTCTGCGATTGGCCGGCTCCCGCCGCCAACCAAGTCCTCAAGAACTGACCGCCATGCCCACGATTGCTGGCATCAAGTATCACCTTGGCGAAGCTTATCTCCATACCGTCAAGCACCTGCGGAACAGGACTTTTCAGATCATCAACAAATTGCCGAACCGGCCGACGGTCGAACTGGGCGGTTACGTTTCGCTTCGAGCCAAACTGGAAGGCGTGACCAAGAACATTCGCATTCATCGAGGCGCCGCCGTCCGCGAACACGCGTGGCTGAACTGCATGGACAAAAGTTCATTCATCGAGGTCGGCGAACGGACCTTGATCATGCCTTACGCCAAACTCGTTGCGGGGTTCGACGGCTTCCTCAAGATTGGCAAAAACTGCACCGTGCATTCATTCGATGTCCTCTACGGATACACCGGCGGATTGACGGTCGGGGACAACGTCCGCACGGGCGTGAACGTGAACGTGATCAGCGCGAATCACAGCTTTGAGGACATCTCCTTGAGCCCCAACGACCAGGGCGGCTCCAGCAAGGGGATCGTGATCCACGACAATGTCTGGATCGGGGCGGGTGTGACCATCCTGGACGGAGTCGAGATCGGGGCCAATGCGGTGCTTGGCGCGGGAGCCGTGGTGACCAGGAATATGCCCGAGGACAGCGTTTGCCTCGGCGTCCCCGCGGTCGCCGTCCGCAAGCGGGGAGAGAAAGTTGTCAAAGAGTCAAAGTCATGAATATCCGGAACACGCTTAAGAAGTATCAGAACAGGTATTACGCCTCGGGCAGCCCGTTGCGGTATGTGCGCAAGGCGACGCTGGAATTGAGCAATCCCGGCGCCGGACGCGAGCGTGCCAAGGTGGGGGCCAGCGTGGCCGCCGGACTCCCGGCTTCCTTGCAGCAACGTGTCGCCGATTTGAAGACAACCGGCTACGCGGATGCCGGTGATGAACTTGACCCCACGTTGCTGGCGGAACTGGACCAAACGGCCACGGGCCGGCTGACCAACGGGTACAAGGGCACGAAGATCCGGAGTTTCTTCACCAAGTTCACGGACGAAGCGGATCTGAACTCCGACAGCATCTTCGTCCGGTTCGCGCTCCAGCCTTCGGTGCAAAAGCTGGTGTGCTCTTATTTCGGCAACACCGTTCCGTATCTCGGGGAGGTCGCGGTGATTCAATCGCACAGCAATGGCAACGACCAATGGACCGATTCACAACTGTGGCACCTCGATTTCTCGGACTCCAAGACGGTCCTCCTCTGGGTCTACCTGACAGACGTAAACACCGATGAGCAAGGGCCGTTCACCTACCTGACGGTGGACGCCTCTCGGAAGGTGAAGAACAGCTTTTTCCCCAAGCGGGTGCCGGATGCCGTCGTGGAGTCTGCGGGGCTGGGAAGCGAAGTGCAGAAAGTCTACGGACCTCGGCTCAAGAGCTTCTATGTAGACACGGCCCGCTGCTACCACTTGGGAAGCCGGCTGCGCGGCGACCAAACTCGCCTTGTCTACCTGGCGACCTTCATCACGCACAAGCCGCTCTATCCGCTCGACAACGGGATCAAGCTCAATGGCACCATGTCCGATGTGGAGCGCCTGCTGCTCCGCCTCTGAACCCCGGGCCTTCCTCGCGATCGAGAGCGAGGAATCGACCTTCAACACCTGACTGGATTTTGGAACGAGTTAACTGCGTGATCCTGGGAGGCGGCGGCCACGCCCGCGTGCTCATCGAGTGCCTGCGCCTGAGCGATGCGGCGACGCCGGTCGCGATCCTCGATGCCGATGAGCGGCTCTGGGAAACTTTCGTGGACGACGTGCCCGTGCTGGGAGGCGATGATCATCTGGCGCAACTGCGCGCCGACGACACCTGGCACTTTGCGGTCGGGCTCGGCGCCGGACCGCGCGCCCGGTTGTTTGCGCACGGCTGTGAGCAGGATTGGGTTCCTGTCAGCACGGTGCATCCGCGGGCGGCCGTTTCGCCCCGGGCGAATCTCGGCGACGGAGCGCAGGTGTTCGCGATGGCCGTGATCAATCCGGGCGCGAGTCTTGGGAAAAATGTCATCGTGAATACCGGTGCGATTGTGGAGCATGACTGTGTCATCGGATCGCATGTCCATGTCTCGATTGGTGCCTGTCTGGCCGGCGGAGTGATCGTGGAAGATGGAGCCTTCATCGGCGCTGGGAGTGCGATCCGGCAGGGTATCCGCATCGGAGCCGGTGCCGTCGTGGGTGCGGGCGCGGTCGTGGTCAAAGACGTCGAACCGGGACGGGTTGTGGTTGGTGTTCCAGCCCGGCCGCTGCGGTAAATCATTTCATGCCACTCCGAATCATCGCCCGGCTCGACATCAAGGCTCCCAACCTGGTGAAGGGCATCCGCCTGGAAGGACTTCGCGTCCTGGGAAAACCCGCCGATTTCGCCGAGCGCTACTTCGAACAGGGCGTCGATGAATTGTACTATCAGGACATCGTGGCCAGTCTCTACGAACGCAACAGCATCCTCGATCTGGTGAGTGCGGCGGCCGACCAGATTTTCGTTCCGCTCACCGTCGGGGGAGGGGTGCGGACCGTGGACGATATCCGCATGCTCCTGCGTGCCGGAGCGGACAAGGTGTGCATCAACACCGCCGCCATCCGGCGTCCCGAACTCATCGGCGAAGCGGCCAGGATCTTTGGCACGCAATGCGTCGTGGTCGCGGTGGAGGCGATCCGCCAGCCCGGCGGGAACTGGAAGGCGTTTACCGACAACGGCCGCGAGCACACCAGTCTCGATGCCTGCGAGTGGGCCTTGCGCGCCGTGGAATTGGGCGCCGGCGAACTCCTGTTGACTTCTGTGGATCGGGAAGGAACGCGCAAGGGCTTCGATTTGGAATTCATCGCCGCGCTCGCAGGCAAGGTGGGCGTGCCGGTCGTTGCCCACGGCGGAGCGGGCTCGGTGGAAGATATCATCAAGGTGGCGCGCCTTGGCGTGGACGGTGTCGCGCTCGCCTCGATGTTGCATTACGGAAACGCTACCATCCCGGAGATCAAACAAGCGCTCGCGGCCGCGGGCATCGAGGTGCGTGTATGAAGCCACGGGTGACCATCATTGACTACGGCGCCGGGAATTTGCACAGCGTCACGAAGGCCTTCGCCAAGCTGGACGCGGATGTGGAGCTCGCGGACACGCCGGAACGAATCGACGGGGCGCGGTGCTTGATCCTGCCGGGAGTCGGAGCTTTCGGCGAAGGCATGGAAGGCCTTCGCAAGCGCAATCTGGTCGAACCGTTACGCCGCTACGCCGCGAGCAGCCGGCCGTTGATCGGCATCTGCCTCGGCGCCCAGTTGCTGATGGAGGAAAGTGACGAATTTGGCCGCCACGAAGGCCTGGGCATCGTGCCCGGGCGCGTCGCGCTCTTGCCGCATGCGGGAGTGAAAATCCCGCACGTCGGCTGGTGCCGCATTTATCCAGCCTCCGAACAGGCCTGGCAGGGTTCCTTGCTTGAGGAAACGCCGGTCCAGACCTGGACCTATTTCGTGCACTCTTTCCAATGTGTTCCGTCCGATCCGCAGTATTCCTGCGCGCTGGCGAATTACGGCGAGCACGCCATCACCGCCGCGGTGCGGCGGGAGGCCGTCATCGGGCTCCAGTTTCACCCGGAAAAAAGTGGCACATCAGGGTTGGCGATGTTGCGCGCGTTGTTACGATCCACTTCCTTCTCATGACTCAAACTTCCACTCCCTTGGAAACCAAGTACGGCCTCCCGCCAGAGGTGCGATTCTGCAAGACGTGCGTGATCTCGAATCAGCGCCCGAATTCAGACATCGAGTACAAGCACACCAAGGCGACCAAAAAGAAGACGATTCATTTTGCGGAGGACGGCATCTGCGACGCGTGCCGCATGGCCGAGCAGAAGAAGCACACGATCCAGTGGGAAGAGCGGGAAACGCAGTTGCGGGCACTCTGCGATCGCTATCGCCGTGAGGACGGCGCCTACGATTGCCTCGTGCCAGGCTCCGGCGGCAAGGACAGCTTCTATGCGGCGCACGTCCTGAAATATAAGTACGGGATGCACCCGCTCACGGTCACCTGGGCGCCGCACATCTATACCGACTGGGGTCGCCGCAACCACGAGCGCTGGATCCAGGCGGGATTCGACAATTTTCTCTGCACTCCGAACGGCCGAATTCATCGGTTGCTCACGCGGCTTGCGGTGCAGAATCTCTTTCACCCGTTTCAGCCTTTCATGCTCGGCCAGAAGTTCCTTGCCCCGCGCATGGCCGCGCTGTTCAACCTCCCGCTGGTCTTCTACGGAGAGAACGAAGCGGACTACGGAAACCCGGTCGCCGACGCGCAATCGGCCCAGCGCGACTACGCCTACTTTTCGTCGGGCGACGCGTCGCAGGTCTTTTTTGGCGGCACGTCCGTCGCCGAGTTGAAGGAACGCTATGGGGTTCACCCTGTGGATCTCGTTCCTTATCTTCCGCCCAATCCCGAAGAACTGCGGGAAAAGAAAATCGAAGTGCACTACCTGGGGTACTATCTGAAGTGGCACCCGCAAGGCTGCTACTACTACTCCGTGGAAAATGGTGGCTTTGAGGCCTCCCCCGAGCGCACCCCGGGCACCTACAGCAAGTACAACTCGATCGATGACAAGATCGACGACCTCCACTACTGGACGACCTACGTCAAGTTTGGCATTGGCCGGGCAACCTATGATGCCGCGCAGGAGATCCGCTCCGGTGAGATCACCCGCGAAGAAGGTGTCGCCCTGGTCAAGCGCTTCGATGGCGAATGGCCGGCGCGGTTCGAGACGGAATTGATGGAGTATTTGAGCATTCCCCAAAAAGAGTTTCCCGTGGCTCACGGTGCCTTTGCCGAGCCCATCATGACGAAGGAGTCGTTCCTCCGGCTGGCGGACGATTTCCGCTCGCCGCATCTCTGGACCAAGGAGAGCGGCGAATGGAAACTTCGCCACGTGATCTGGGACCAAAAAGCTTCCTGATCCCTTCGAGACCTTCTCGATTCAGCCTCCGCTGAAGTGAAATCCATCGACATCTGCTGTGTGCTGCCGGGCTGCACGGTCCGCCAGGCGCTGCAACAAATTGAAAAGGCGAGCACGGGCATCGCCTTGATTGTCGATGACGCGCGGCGGCTGCTCGGCACCATGACCGATGGTGATGCACGCCGGGCGATCCTCAACGGGCTGGGCCTGGAATCCCCCGTGACGGAGATCCTCTCGCGGAAATCCACATCGCCGGCTGCCCGGCCGCTCACGGTGCCGCAGGGGACGCCGCGCGAGAAAATCCTGCGCTTAATGCAGGAGCGTGTGATTCGTCACGTCCCAGTCGTGGACGAGGAAGGCCGGGTGGTGGAATTGATCACTCTCGAGGAACTCGTCCCGAAGGATCGCCCGCCGTTGCAGGCCGTCATCATGGCGGGCGGATTTGGGAAACGATTGCACCCGCTCACGGAAAATCTGCCGAAGCCGATGCTTCCCGTCGGGGACAAGCCGTTGATGGAACTCATCATTAACCAGTTGAAGGATTCCGGGATCGACAAGGTGAATGTGACGACCCACTTCGAGCCTGGGAAGATCAAGGACTACTTCGGCGACGGAACCTCGTTTGGCGTGCAAATGAATTATGTGTCCGAGGAAACTCCGCTCGGCACCGCCGGCGCGCTCAGCCTCATGGACGAAAAGGGCGCACCGCTGCTCGTCATCAATGGGGACATTCTCACGCAGGTGGATTACCGCGCCATGCGCACGTTCCATCGCGAACATCACGCGGATATGACCGTGGGCGTGCGGCAGTACGATTTCCAGGTTCCCTACGGAGTTATCGAAAGCGACGGCGCGATGGTCACCGGGGTGCAGGAAAAACCAACGCTGAACTTTTTCGTGAACGCCGGCATCTATCTGCTCGAGCCGTCGGTGCACGATTACATCCCGCAAGGACAGCGCTTTGATATGACGGATCTCATCAAAATCCTGATCAAGAAAGGCCGCCCGGTGGCCAACTTCCCGATCGTCGAATACTGGCTGGATATCGGGCAGCACGCGGACTACATCCGCGCCCAGGAAGACATCAAGGGAGAGGAATTCGCATGAGCTCCTGGACCGGAAAGAAAGTCCTCGTGACTGGGGGCGGCGGCTTCATCGGCAGCCACCTCGTGGAAAAACTGGTGCAGTTGGGCGCCCGCACCCGCGCACTGGTCCATTACAATGCACGCGGCAGTTGGGGTTGGCTGGATCAATCGGCGCTGAACCGCGAGGTGGACATCGTCGCGGGCGACATTTGCGATTCAGAGAGCGTCGCTGCGGTGACCAGGGATGTGGAGGTAGTCTTCCACCTCGCCGCGCTGATCGCCATTCCGTATTCCTACACGGCCCCCGAGTCCTATGTGCGGACGAACGTCGTCGGCACGCTCAATGCCCTGCAGGCCGCACGGCGGATGGGTGTCGCGCGATTTCTGCACACTTCCACGAGCGAAGTCTATGGAACGGCGCGACAGGTGCCGATCTCGGAAGAGCATCCGCTTCAGGGCCAGTCGCCGTACTCCGCGAGCAAGATCGGAGCAGACAAGATTGCTGAATCCTTCCACTCGTCCTTCGCTGTTCCGGTGGTGACGATTCGCCCATTTAATACCTTCGGGCCGCGGCAATCGGCCCGCGCGGTAATTCCAACCATCATCACGCAGCTCCTGGCTGGCGCGACGAAGATCAAGCTGGGGAGTCTGCACCCCACCCGCGATCTCAACTACGTGACGAACACCGTCGAGGGCTACATCGCCGCGGCGGAGCACTCGGAAGCCATTGGGCAGACGATCAACCTCGGCTCCAATCGCGAGATCAGCATCGGCGACCTCGCGCAACTGATTATTCGCGCGGTCGGCGTTTCCGCGGAGATCGAGAGCGACGCCGCGCGCGTCCGCCCGACGAATAGCGAGGTCGAACGCCTTCTGGCCGACAATACTCGAGCACGCCAACTTCTGGGCTGGGAGCCTCGGGTCTCCCTGGAGGAAGGATTGGGACACACCATCGCGTGGCTGCGCGAGAATCAGCATTGGTATCGTGCTGGCATCTATGCTCAGTAGCGCCGATCCCGTGGCTGCGATGGAAATGATCCCGCTGTGCGTGCCTGAGATTCGCGGGAACGAATGGAAGTACGTGAAGGACTGCCTGGATACCGGATGGATTTCCTCCGTGGGCGGTTACGTGGATCGCTTCGAGCGGATGGTGGCGGATCGCGTGGGCGCGGCGCATGGTGTCGCGGCGGTGAACGGAACCTCCGCACTGCACATCGCACTACAAATCGCCGGGGTGGAACGGGACGATGAAGTCCTCGTTTCATCGATGACGTTCATCGCCCCCGCGAATGCCATTCGCTATATCGGAGCGTGGCCCGTTTTCGTCGATGCGGAGCCGGACCATTGGCAGTGGGACTCGAAGTTGGTGCTCGCATTTCTCGAGAACGAATGCCAATTCGAGAACGGCGAACTGCGCAACAAGACCAGCGGGCGTCGCATCAAGGCGCTGGTCCCGGTGCATGTGCTTGGCCATCCCGTGGATTTGGCGCCGCTCCTCGAACCGGCGGGGAAATACGGATTGCCCATTGTTGAAGATGCCACGGAGAGCCTGGGAGCCACCCATCGCGGCCGGCCCGTCGGGCACTTGGCCGACATCGCCTGCTTCAGTTTCAACGGCAACAAGCTGCTCACCACCGGTGGCGGAGGGATGATCGTCACTGATGACGCGGCGTGGGCGCGCCGCGCGAAGTATCTGACGACACAGGCCAAGGACGATCCGACTGAGTACGTGCACCACGAAGTCGGCTACAACTATCGCCTCACCAATGTCCTGGCGGCGATGGGCTGCGCGCAGATGGAAATGCTGGACGAATATGTGGCGGCGAAGCGCCAAATCGCCGCCCGCTACCGCGAGGCTCTGAAGGATGTGTCGGGGCTCACCCTCATGGAAGAGGCGGTTTGGGCAATCTCCTCGTTCTGGATGTACACGGTGCTCATCGACGAACCGCAGTTTGGCTGCTCGTCGCGCACCCTCCTTGCGGAGTTGCACAAGCGAAACATTCAAACCCGCCCGCTCTGGCAGCCCCTGCACCTTTCTCCCGCGCACGCCGGAGCGCAGGTCTTGCGGAACGGTGTGTCCGAGCGTCTTTACCGGGATGCGCTCAGCCTGCCCTGTTCCGTGGGCTTGCGGCTGGACCAGCAGGAACGAGTGATCGACGCGATCCGGAAGATCCGTCACGAAATGCAGGCCCGCCGATGATTGCCGCCCGTTTTCTTCGCAAGTGGTTCGACTTTTATTTTTCGAACTACGCCCCGGATTGGATCGACACCGCGCTCGCCGGTTTTGGGGATGGCCAGGCGCTCTTCTTCACCGACCTGGGGTGCGTGCATCCGGAGATCGCGGAAGCGCATGAGTTCGACACCGATGTTTTGAATCTGATCGAGTCTGATACAACTCTGGAGACCGTCTTTCTCTACCGCCTGGCGCGCTCGATTTTTGTCCGCGATCCGCTTCATCCCAGCCTTCGCTATTTTGCCCATCTCATGAAGGCGAAGACCACGGCAGAGATCTATTACAGCACAGATATCGGGCCGCGCTTCCGGGTCGAGCATGGCTTTGGAATCGTCATCGGGCCGCGGAATCGGATCGGCTCCGATTTCATCGTGCACCAGGGCGTGACCCTCGGGCAGCGGCATATGCACTCGCCGCACGAGAGGATGACGATTGGCGACCATTGCGTCATTGGGGCAGGTGCGAAAGTTCTCGGCTCATTGACGATCGGCGATCACGTCAAGGTCGCGGCGAATGCGGTCCTGCTCAGCGACGCCGAGTCGCACGCCACCTATGCCGGCATTCCCGCGATCAAGGTGAAGGGAGGAGGGTCTTGAGCCGGGCCAGACTTTTCTTTACCCAGGTCATGGGCCGCTTGAAACGCGTCCCGCCACGGAAGCATCGCTTCGAACAGGCCACCGAATTGTATCTCAATCGCTGGGGCAACTTGTCCGCGAAGACCCAGGCGAGCGCCGCGCCCGGCAGCATCGCCGTCCTCATCACGCCGTGGATGCAGACGCCCGTTCCTTTCTATAGTTTGGAATGCGCGCGAGAATTCGCGCGGAATGGCAAGTCGGTGACTATCATCTGGGATCCAGTCGATGTATTTGGCAATGCGTCCAATGCCTGGGAGGTCGGCCAGATCGAGCGGGTGATCGCGGCGGCGCGCACCGAGTTTCCGGTCGTGAGCCCTTCGCAGTCCACGGCAGGGACCCAAAGCGAATTGAGTTTTCTGCCGGAGCTAATTTCCGAAAATGCCGTGCAGAAAGTGCGCGGTGAGATTGGCGCGCAGGAGTATCTGGCCGCCCGCCCCGAATGGGAAATGGCGATGCGGCGCCATGCGGGCTGTGTGCACGCCCTCCTGCAGAAAGGGCGTTTTGAGTGGCTTCTGCTGCCGGGTGGAGTTTGGGCGACCAGCGGAATCTACGCCGGAGTGGCTGCGGAACTCGGCCTTTCCACCACGACCTACGATAGCGGCCCCGGCGCGCTCTTCCTGGGCCACGATGGAGTGGCGGCGCATTTCCCGGACATCGCGCCCGTGTTCAAGCGGGTGGTGGCCACGATCCGGCAGGATGCCGGTAAAATCCGCTGGATGGCGGAGGCGGCGCGCCGCCAATTGGAGGTCCGCATGGGCGGCAACGACGAATACCGGCTCCAACCCGTCGCTGCCTCGTCAGGCAATGCTCACGCGTGGGACATCGTCGTGCCGTTGAATCTTCGATGGGATTCCGCCGCGCTCTGCCGCCGGTATCTTTTCAAGGACGTGACCGACTGGCTTTCGCAATTGCTCGTGTGGGCCGAAGCTCACCCTACCGTGCGGATGGCCATTCGCCAGCACCCTTGCGAGCGGCTGGTGGATTTCCGCGGAGCGGACGATTTCAGCAAGCTGGTCGCGGAGCATCCCGCGCTGGAGGGGCGGGTGCGATTCATTTCGGCGCAAGAGCAGGTGAATACCTACGACATGATTGCCGGTGCCAAAGTCGTGCTGCCCTTCACCTCACGGGTGGGAATCGAGGCGGCGATCCTTGGCAAACCGGTGATCCTCGCCGCGAAATGTTACTACAGTGGCTGCGGCTTTGCCACGAATCCAACCAGCGTCGCCGAGTATTTCGCAGCCATTGAGCGGACGATCGACGGCAAATCTTCCGTGAGTGAAGAAGCGCGGCAGATGGCGCTCGTCACCTACTACCTGGCGGAGTGCTGTCTCGAATTGAAAACGAATTTTACCCCGGCGCCCACGGACTTTGCGCGATGGGCCTCGCAAACCCCGGCGGAAATTTGGGCCAGGGAGGAGAATCAGGACTTGCTCGATGCGATGCTGACACGTGAACCGCTCGCCAGTATTCGCTATCGGCGTCTGGCCGGCGCGGCGAGGAACCGTTCGGGTTCTGCCACTCTTTCCGCGACTCTCTCATGAAGTTCGTTGAACTCATCCGCCGCTCGCTCGGACAGATCGAGGGGACCGCGCGCAATGCCGGCAAGATGCTGCGCGTCCTGGGCCAGATGCGCGAGGCGCTCGGAAGAATCGAAGCCCGGCAATGCGCGGAAGAGGGAGCATCGAGCTTCACGGCGCACGAGTTTCAGGTCTATTCCCAATGGGGCGAAGACGGTTTGATTCAACGACTGATCCGCGAGGTGAAGATTGCGCGGAAGATCTTCGTGGAATTCGGTGTCGAGACCTACACGGAAGCCAATACCCGGTTTCTGCTGGTCAACGACAATTGGTCCGGTCTCGTCCTCGACGGCGGCGAATCGAATGTTCGCACCATCCGTCGCAGCGATGTGTATTGGCGCCATAACCTCAAGGCCGTCCAGGCATTCATCACGCGTGAGAACATCAATGAATTGCTGCGTGATAATGGTGTAACTGGCGAGATCGGCCTGCTTTCGGTGGACATCGATGGCAACGACTATTGGGTCTGGGAGGCGATTGACACCGTCACCCCGGCTTTGGCCATCGTGGAATACAACTCACGCTTTGGTGCGGAGCGGGCCGTCACGGTTCCCTACGATCCGAAGTTTGTGCGTCAAGAGGCGCATGCCTCCTGTGCCTACTATGGAGCCTCGCTTGCGGCCCTCGTCGCACTTGGCCGCCGCAAGGGATACGCCTTCGTCGGATCGAACACCGCGGGCAACAATGCCTTTTTCGTCCGGCGCGACCTGCTGCCCGCGACTCTGCGCGAGGTGAGCGTCGCTGAAGGATACGTGGCGTTGCAATTCCGTGAGGCGCGGGACGCGCAAGGCAAGCTGGCCTTCATGTCGCCCGAGCAGGAAGCGAAGCTGGTCAATGGGCTGCCGCTCGTGGAGGTGCCCGCATGAAGACGGTTTTGGTGACCGGTGCCGCCGGCTTTCTGGGCGGTTACGTTGTCCGGCATTTTGCGGAGGAAGGCTGGCGTGTGGTGGGCATCGATCAGGTTCCCGCGCGCGAGATCAAGCCTGGCCCGATGGTGTATCGCGAGATGCCGCTGCCGGGGCCCTCGCTCGCCAGCCTGCTCCAGGAATTCATGCCCGAAGTTTGCGTGCATTGCGCGGGCTGCGCCTCGGTCGGCTTGTCGCTCGACCAGCCTGTCGAGGATTTCCGAGGCAACACGGCGCTCGTTTTCGAAATCCTCGAGGCGCTGCGCCAGAACGCGCCAGCGTGCAGGTTCCTGCTTCTTTCCAGCGCCGCAGTCTACGGCGATCCGGAATCGCTGCCCGTGACGGAAGAGCATCCGATCCGTCCGCTCTCGCCCTATGGATATCACAAGCGGCAGGCGGAATTGATTTGCGAGGAGTACGCTTCCATTTACTCCGTGCCCGCGGCGTCGGTCCGGATTTTTTCCGCCTACGGCTCCGGACTTCGGCGGCAGGTCATTTGGGACATTTGCCACCGCGTGCTGAGAGACGGAAAGCTGGAACTGCACGGCACCGGGTTGGAGAGCCGCGATTTCATCCACGCCGCCGACATCGCGCGGGGATTATATTTGCTCGCTACCAAGGCTCCTTGCACCGGTGAGATCTACAATTTGGCGACCGGGCGCGAGGTGACGATCGCCGAGTTGGCCGCCCGGCTTCTCTCGGCGCTGGGTTGCGAGGCTCAGCCGGTCTTCGATGGCGCGGCAACTCCCGGTAATCCGAAGAACTGGCGGGCGGACATCACGCGTATCGCGGCGCTGGGATTCCGCCCCGCCATTCCCCTCGAAAGCGGGCTCGCCGAGGTGGCCGAATGGTGCCGGCAGCTCTTGGCGTCAGCGCCGATCTCCGTTTCGTAGCTCATCTTGATGAACCGCACGCCAAAGGTCGGGGTCGTCGATCTGTCCATGACTGGTTGGACGGCGGGAGCCGTGCTCTCGCGGACGATGGCGCTTTCACTGAACGCGGCCGGAGCGGATGTCACCTTCTTCACCGGCCAACCCGACCAGGCGCCACCCAGTCTCAAGAGCATCAAGCCGCCGGCTCCGCGCTACCTGCCGGGGGAGTGGACGCTGCGCAAATTTTTTGCCAAGCATCTGCCGAAGATCACACCTGGGTTTGTCCGAGAGTCGGGAGTCGATGTCGTTCTGCCTGATGTCGAATCGATCGGCACCGCATCATTGAAGACGATTGGCTGGATACCAGATTTCCAGCACCTGCACCTGAGCAATCTCTACAGCCCTGCCCAGATCGCCTCGATGAATCGCGACTTCGGCATCCTCGCCGAGCGCTCCGCACGCATGCTTTTCTCGAGCGAGGATTGCCGCCGCGATTTTGCGAGCGCCTATCCGGTCTTCGCAGGAAAGGCTCGCGTGGCTTCATTTCCATCGCTCTTTGCCTTCGAACCACCGCCGCCTCCGGCGGAGGACGTGCGTGAAATCTACCATCTGCCGGAGCGGTTTCTTCTGATCATCAACCAATTCTGGCGGCACAAGAATCACCGGATCATTCCCGAGGCGCTCGCCATCCTGCGCCGTCGCGGGTTGGAGGTCACGGCGGTGATGGCGGGCCTGCCTGCCGATCATCGCGATCGCCAGAACGATGCGCTCAGTGAAACGCTCCAGGCGGCCGTGCGCGGCCAGGTCTGGCCGCAATGCCTCGTGCTCGGCAAGGTGCCGCGGGAACATCTCGTCGGGCTGCTGCAAACGGCCACCGCTGTGGCGCAACCCTCGCGCTTCGAAGGCTGGAACACGACGGTCCAGGACGCGAAGGCGGTGGGATGTCCGGCATTTGTCTCCGATCTGGCGGTCCATCGCGAGCAGTGCCCGAATGCCTTGGGATTCTTTTCCGTCGATGACCCCACGGCCCTGGCGGATTTGATCGCCGGCCGGTGGCCCTCTCTGCCCGCGCGGCCCAACGCCGAACGGGAAAAACAGGCGCTCAGCGCGGAAGCGTCCTACGCCCTCCACTACGGCCGGCAACTCCTCGAGATCTGCACGGAAGTCTTGTGACGAGCCTGCCAAAGATCACCGTTGTCACGCCGTCCTACAACCAGGGGGCGTTCCTGGGCCAAACGATCGCGAGCGTCCTGGGCCAGCGTTACGAGAACCTGGAATACATCGTCATGGATGGCGGTAGCACCGACGACAGCGTCGAGATCATTCGCCGTCATGAAGCGCAGCTCGCCTTCTGGACTTCGGAACGGGACTCGGGCCAGGCGCAGGCTTTGAACAAAGGCTTCGCCCGCGCCACCGGCGACATTCTGTGCTGGCTGAATAGCGACGATTTTTTCCTGCCGGGCGTCTTGCACGAGGTCGCGCGCCTCCTCACCGAGCAGGACGGCCTCATCTACGGAGACTGCCTGAGCTTCGCGCAGCGGGGGAACCGCGCGCGGGTAAACCGCCCTCCGGCGCACGACATCGAGTTGCTCAAGGTCGTGGACTACATCGTGCAGCCGAGCTCGTTTTGGACGCGAAACCTGTGGGAGAAGACGGGCCCGTTGAATGAGGAGCTGCACTACGCGTTTGATTGGGATTGGTTCCTCCGGGCGAGCGCACTCGGCCACGTGCGCAAGGTGGACATGATTTGCTCCGCATATCGCTTTCACGACGCGCACAAGTCCTCGCATGGTGGCGGAAAGCGGGCGCGGGAAATCGTCACGGTGGCGGGCCTCCGCGGTGGCGAAGAGGTGGCCCGGCACTATCAATTTGCTTTGGATCATGCCGATGCGCTGCGGAAGTTCGAAGACCGGGTTCTGCGCTTGAAAGGGCGGGGGATCAATCGCGATCACCTGGCCCGCTGGTGGACCCCGTCGCTCTGGACCCTGCCATCGGGCCTCCACTTCGAAAAAGTCCGGGAGTGTTTCAAGATGCTCAAGCTGTAGTGCGCGCGGACTGCTGGGATGATTTTCACCGCCTATTGGTTCGTCGCGTTTGCGGCGATCGTCTTTCCACTCTATTGGCTGGTGCCCTGGCGCGCCGCGCGTCTGGCGATCCTGCTCGCGGCCTGCGTCGTTTTTCACGGGCACTTCGCCGGGGCCGCGGGCGTCGTGCCGATTGTCATCCTGGCGCTGGCGACATTTTTCGCCGGCCGCAGTGGGAACGGCCGTTGGTGCCTCGCGGTGATCGTCGCCTGTGCGGCGACCCTGCTGGGTTACAAGTATGCGGATTTCATCGCGCACATTCTCTTTGAACCGTTCAATTCACAGATGGCCGAGCATGCCTCAGTTTGGCTGCGCAATGTCCTGCCGGCCACGCCGCCGCTGGCCATCAGCTTCTTCACCTTTGAGTTCGTCCACTATCTCTATGATGTCCGCAAAGGCCGGATGCGGATCACCAATCCAGTCGATTTCGCCCTGTTCTCCATCTTCTTTCCGTCGCTTGTCGCGGGGCCGATCAAGCGCTGTGGCGATTTCCTGCCAGCCCTGCATCGTGGGGTCAGCGCGGTCGACTGGAATGATGTCGCTCTGGGATTGTCGCGGGTGGCGCTCGGGTATTTCAAGAAGGTCGCCATCTCCGACAACCTGGCAGCCTGTATCAATTACTATGTGCCGCGCTTTGGATCGCTGCCGATTTGGGAGCGCTGGCTGCTCTTTGCCGCGATCGCGTTCCGGATTCTTCTCGATTTCAGCGGCTACAGCGACATCGCAATCGGTCTCGCCCGCATGTTTGGGATCCAGCTCTCGGAGAACTTCCGCTGGCCCTACCTCGCGCGCAACATCCAGGAATTCTGGCAGCGCTGGCACATCTCGCTCAGTACCTGGATTCGTGACTACCTCTATATTCCACTCGGTGGCAGCCGTGTTGGAACCGGCCGAAAGGTCCTGAACGGTTTCATCGTTTTTGCGCTCTGCGGGCTCTGGCATGGCGCCGCGTGGCATTACATTATGTGGGGCGTCTACCATGGCGCCGGTCTGGCCATCAGCGGTCAATACCGGCCACTGCTGGGCCGCTGCGGTGCGGGCCTGGGCGCATTCTTTGATCGCTATCCACCTGTGTCCTGGGCGCTCACGACGGCCTTTGTATGGCTTGGCTGGCTGCTCTTCTTCTACCCGCTGCCGGAGGCGTGGAAGCTGGCGACTCACCTCTTCGTGAAATGACGCGGTCCACTGCCATCGCGCTCTGTCTCGGCGTTGTCGCCGGGTTTCTGGGGTCATGTCTGATGGGCCGCCATGCCGCGCAGAAAAACGCCTACAAAAACTTCCTCCGGCTGCACCCATTCCTGGAGCAGGAGACATCATACTTCCCGACATCTTCGCAGCTCGCCGCGACCACCCGGCTGCAATGTCCGCCAGGCGCTGGCAAGATTCTAGTCATCCTCGGCGGCAATTCCGTGTTCAATGGTTCTGGCCAAAAGACCCCCGAGCTGTGGTCGCGCGTTTTGCAGAATGACCTGGGTGCCGGGTACCACGTCATCAATTTCTCCGCGCCGGGCGCCGGCCCCGCCGATACGGGGGCCATCGTCTTCCAAATGCTGGCGCGCGATTATCCGCGCTCCCTTCTCGTGACCAACACGGAGCCCGGTCGTTATGCGCCCCCGGAGAGCAGTGCCTATTCCTACCTGTTTTGGGATGCCTACTATAAAGGAACATTGCCGGAAGACCCGGCGCGTGCAGCCCGGCTCGCGCGCGAAACCGCAGCCGACGGGTGGCTCGACTACAAACTGGATCGGGGGATGAACAGTCGCTTCTATTTTCATGATTTGTGGGGAGGCGTTGCCTACCGGCATTTTTCCACCATCTGGACATCCTGGTTGAAGGGGCGCTCGTTTCTCGCGCGTTCCCGCCTCCCGGATTGGTATGACAATCGCAAGGGCCACGAATCGAGTGAGGCGTTCTTCGAGTCCTTACTGCCCGGCCATCTCGATAACCTTCGGCGGAGCAAGAGCGTCGATCCGCAGCGTTTTCGGAAGGAAGCAGACGGGCATTGGGTGCAGACCGCCGAAAGTATTCAGAACGAAGCCGAGCAAATCTCCGCGCTGCTGCCCGACGCGCTGAAGCCACGGACGATCGTCGTGTTCACGCCCTTCAACCCGTGGTTCCTCGCTCATCTTGATCCCGATGAGCGTATGCGGGTTGATGCGAGTTTTCGCACGGGCACAAAGCTGGCACAGGAAGGGGGATACCACGCTTTATCGACCGCCGATAAACCCTTCGAGGCATTGGAGTTTGGTGACACCGTGCATCTAAGTCCGGCCGGCGGTCAGCGTCTGGCTCATCTCGTCGCCGCGGCCGTTCAGGATGTGGCCCGGGAACAACACTTTCTGCCCGCCCCATGAATTCGTATCTCCGCATCGGCGCCGGTTTTCTGGGCGGAATCCTGATCGGGATCTTTTTCCATTTCCTGCTCTACCGCATTTCGCTCCCGCTGGAGCCATTCATCTACTTCTCCTTTTGACGTTTCTTCAGATAGCTATGTCCCTGTCATCCCAGCCAACCCACTTTCCCGCCTTGTGAAATCCGCCTTTCTTGGAGTCAGCACCCTCGGCCACGACGCCGCGACAGCATTGGTCGACGCCGCCACCGGCCAGGTCCTCTATGCCATCGCGGAGGAGCGCCTTACCAATCTGAAGCACACCTCGCGGTTTCCCATCGCCTCATTGCGCGGCGCCGCGGCATTCGCACGGGAGAACAACTACCAGGTGGACGCCGTCGGCGTGAGTTTCATCCCGGCGGAGTTTTCCAACGGAACGCTCCGGCGGGAGATCGAGAAGCGAGTGCCGCAGGCGGAAATCCACGACCCACTTTGGGCGGCGATTGAGCAGTTGCTCCCCGTCGGCGACTATTATCAGGAAGGCAGTTTTTCCCACAAGACGCTCGCGCCTCTGCTGGAGCGCATTTCCGATAGCGCGCAGCGTGAAGTCATCGAACGCCGCATCGAGTGGTACTACAACTGGTCCATCAAGTACCGCTGGCTCCAGGGAATCGTGGCGCAGATGTTCCCCGGCGCGCGCTGCGAAGGGGTGAATCATCATCTCACGCATGCGATCAGCGCGTATTTCAACTCCGGCCACGAGGACGCCTGCGTGATCACTTGGGACGGCCAGGGCGAATCCCAGACCGCCTGCGTCTACGACGCGACGCCGGGTTCCCTACGGGTGGTGGCGGAGTCGCATTGGCCGACCAGCCTTGGCATCCTCTACTTCGGCGTGACCAACTATCTCGGGTTCAAGCTCGGGGACGAATTCAAGGTCATGGGTATGGCCGCCTACGGAAAGCCCCTTTACTACGACCTGTTCCGCAAGCTGCTCCAATTCGACGAGGGCCTCACGATCACCTTCGCCGACTCGCCGTACTACGGCGTGCAGGAGTTCGACCAGGGCCACGTGTGGAACTACTTTTCCGAGGAAATGGGCAAGGTGGTGCCGAAACGCCGCCGCAACGATCCGATCCTGCAATCCCACTTCGACCTCGCCGCGTCGCTCCAAAAAGCGTTTGAGGATTTCGGTGCGGAGTTCGCGCAGAAGGCGCTGGAGAAAACGGGCCGGAAGAATATCTGCCTGGCCGGCGGCGTCGCCCTCAACGGCCTGATGAACGAAGCCATCCGACGCCGGACGAAGTGCGAGAAGATCTTCGTCTTTCCCGCCGCGGGTGATGATGGGTGTGCCGTGGGCGCGGCCCAATCCTTTGTCTTCAAGAACAGCAAGACGCCCACGCCCGCCATGGGCATGCCCTTCTACGGCGGCGGTTCCAGCGAAGCCGAGATCCGCGCCTTATTGAAGAGTGCCGGGGTCGCGTTTGACGAGCCGCCTGACATCCACCGTCGCATCGCCGAGGCGCTCGCCGATGGCAAGATCGTGGCGCGCTTTACGGGGCGCTCGGAGTTCGGGCCGCGCGCCCTGGGCAATCGCTCGATCCTGGCCAGCGCGCAGACGCCCGAGATGAAGGACACGCTGAACATTCGCATCAAGCACCGCGAACAGTTCCGCCCCTTCGCTCCGGCCTGCCTGCTGGAGCATGCCACGGAACTCTTCGACATGGAGGTGGAAGCGCCGTTCATGCTCCTCATCGCCCAGGCGAAAGACAGCGCCCGTCAGCAGATTCCAGCCGCCGTCCATTCCGATGGGACGTCTCGCGTCCAGACGGTCAACGAGCGGACCAACCCGTCGTTTTATCGCACGATCAAGAGCTTCCATGACCTGACCGGCATCCCCGCGATTATCAATACCAGCTTCAATATCAACGGCGAAGCGATCGTCGAGACCGCGCAGGATGCGCTGGAATCCTTCGCCCAGATGGACATCGATTTTCTCGCCCTCGAAGGTTTCTGGGTCGACAAGAACTTGAACGCGGATCGTTTTCCCAAACAAAGCGATGAAGCATTCCTCGACCTCCGCAAGAAGCGTTACCGCGACGCCTTCGAGCATCCGTTGAAACACCTGGAGATCTATCACGATTACTTCGTGCGGCCGAAGCGGGGCAAGGAAGAGGCTGCCCGGCCGCTCACGCAAAAGGTTCAGGACCTGTTTCGCAGCCTGTGGGGCCGCTAGAAAACCTTTCGTTTGCCGCCCACCGTTTCCATCGTCACGCCCTCCTACAACCAGGGGCGGTTTCTCGACGAGACCATCCAGTCGGTCCTCGGCCAGGGCCTGTCCACGCTCCAGTACGTCGTGATGGATGGGGCATCCACCGATGACAGCCCGGCAATTCTCAAGCGGTACGGAAACCGGCTCGCGTATTGGTGCAGTGAAAAGGACGGCGGACAATATGATGCGATCAACAAGGGCTTCGCCCTCACCAATGGCGAAGTCATGGGCTGGCTGAATTCCGACGACAAATACGCACCCTGGGCCCTCTCCATCGTGGCCGAACTCTTCGAGACCTTCCCGGAGATCGAATGGCTGACCACGCTTTACCCGATGCGTTGGGATGCGCGTGGAAGAGCGGTGCGTTGCTCCCGGCGTGATGGTTTCAGCCGCGCGGGTTTTATGGCTGGGGAGAATCTCCCCGGCGGCGAGTGGTACGCGCCGGGCTGGCTGCAACAGGAATCCACGTTTTGGCGCCGCTCCTTATGGGATCGCGCCGGCGGCAAGCTCGATACCAGTTGGAAAATCGCCGCCGACTATGAGCTCTGGCAACGCTTCCATCAGTCCGCGGAATTGTACGCGGTCGATACGCCGCTCGGGGGCTTCCGTCAGCATGGCGATCAGAAGACTTCGCATCAGCAAAGGGAGTATCAAAGGGAAACCCGGGAGATCCTCTTGAAGGGCGGCGGTCGCTCGCCAGGCGCGCTGAAGAGTTCTCTGCGCTCCGCCGCGGCCCGGCTTTGTCCGCAGAGCCTGCGTCCGATCGCCGCAAAGATGGGCCTCCTGCACCCTTGCAAGCATTGCCTGCGCAAACGGGACGAAACCGGCTGGCATATCGTGTCCACATGGCATTGAGTCTGCCGCGCCGCCCTGACCGGCCATTGGCGGCGGGCGTCGCATTGGCCTGAGGATGATTCTCCTCCCACAATTCATGTTCGAATCTCTTTTCAGACCCCCGACCGCCACGGTCGCCATCAACATGCGCACGACTTCCAAGCCGTGGGGCGGGAGCAATACGTTCGTCGCCCAACTGCACGCCTTTCTGGTGGCGCGTGGCTGGCGTGTCATCTACCGGCTCACTGCGGAGGTCGACGTCATCCTTATCATCGATCCCCGCGACGATCTCCAGCTCAAGGCCTTCGGAATGCCGGAGATTATCGCGCACAAGGCGCGTCATCCCCAGGTGCGGGTGATCCACCGGATCAATGAATGCGACCAGCGCAAGGCGACGACGTTCATGGACCCGCTGCTCGCGCAGGCGAATGCGCACGCGGACTTCACCATCTTCATCGCCGAGTGGTTGAAGGAGTATCACTCCGCCCGTTGGTTCGACGCTTCCCGTCCTCATGCGGTCGTCTACAATGGCGCCGATCCGGCCACCTTTCATCCGATCGGCCAGCAGCGGTGGAAGCCGGGCGAACCGCTGCGAGTGGTCACCCATCATTGGTCCAACAATCCGCTGAAGGGTTTCGATGTTTACGAAGAGGTCGACCGCCTTCTCGTGGCGAATAAACTGCCCGGATTTGAATTTCACGTCATTGGCCGGTGGCCCGAGAACATTCGCTGGCAGAAGGCGCGGACCTTTCCGCCCAGCGCGGGCCGCGCACTCGCCGCCCAGCTCCGCGACTGTCATCTCTATCTCACCGCCACGCGCTGGGAGCCCTGCGGCATGCATCACGTCGAAGGCGCCCAATGTGGCCTGCCGCTTGTGTATCACGAGGATGGCGGCGGTGTCGTTGAGGCCGGCAAACGTTATGGGATAGGCTTCCGCGAGAATGTGGCCGAAGCCCTGATGGCCGCGCGGGACCGCTACTCGGAATTGCGCGCGCAGGTGCTGGCGCGCATCCCCTCGGGTGACCGTATGGCGCTCGAGTACACCGAGATTTTGCAAAGCCTTCTCGCTGATCGCGAGGCATCGCCGCGGACTACCGCGGCTCACTGACCGCCCGGCGCCACCATGGGAAACTCCGAACCAGCGAAAATCGTCGGCATCACCCTCGTGCGAAACGAGGACATCTTCGTCGAGCGCGCGATTCGCAACGCGATCGATTTTTGCGATTTGCTGATCGTCGCGGATCATTTGTCCACGGATAAGACGCCGGCCATCGTCGCGCGTCTGGCCGCCGAGTATCCCGGCAAGATCCGCGTGGAGCGTATTCAGGAGGCCCGTGAATCGCACTTTCTGGTCAACGGTTATGCCAACACGCAGACGTGGATCTTCGCCGTGGATGGCGACGAGTTGTACGACCGATCGGGCCTGGCGGTGCTGCGGGATGAGATCCTCTCCGGCAAGTACGACCGGTGGTGGATCCTTTTCGGCAACGTGCTCAACTGCACGGCGATCGATGAAGTGAACGGCACCGCGACGGGCTATCTCTCCCCGCCTTGCCGCAGCATGACGAAGCTTTTCAACTTCAATGCGATCGAGAGCTGGGGTGGCGCGGTCACGCACGTCCTGGCCAACGGGACGCCCATTTTCAAACTGGGCTACGATGCATCGCTGCGGTTGAGCCTGCACGAGGAAATCCCCTGGGAGGAGTCGCATTATCGCTGTCTGCACACCTGTTTCATGCGGCGTAGCTCGCTCGATGCCGAGGGAGTGGGCGCGCGGCCGAATGTCTCCGAAAGCCTTCATGGAGGCGTGCTCACTTTCCTCCGCAAGACTCTCAATCGCATTTTGAGGAAGCCCGCGGTCTCGGACTGGAAGATGGAGAAGTATGCGCGAGGCAGCCTGACCACCACGGACGCGAAACCATTTCTTTAATATGACAGACGACTCACTCGGTTCCTGGCTGAGAAACTTTGCCGACCCGGTGCGCAAGGAGCGTATCTGGAAGCTCGGTCTCCTCACCGGCCTGCGCTTCGACAAAGAACGCGGCTACTATCCGCCGAACTTCGAACGCGGATTGGTGCTGGACCGTTTGATCGAAACGCGCAATCCGGCGCGTGTCCTGGAGATCGGCACCGGGCGTGGACTCGGCAGCTTCGCGATCTCGGCGGCCGCCGAGACCTACGGCGTACCGTGCGAGGTGGACACGTGCGACCTCATCGCCCCAAACGTCGCGCAGGAATGGGCGATTGAAATCGATGGCAGGCAGGAGGTTCGCCGCGCGAGTTGCGCGGAGATTTGGGAGACCCATTTGAAGGCATTGCGCTCCCGGATTCATCCCGTAACCGGCCGCACGACGGACACCCTGCCAGCCTTGCTCGGGCAAAATAAAAAGTACGACCTCATCTTCATCGACGCCGGACACGACCTTTTCGCCGTGGCCCATGACCTCGCCTATTCCACGATGTTGCTGGCGCCTGGTGGAGCGATTCTGATGGATGACTTCGCGCCGTTGGAGCCGTTCGGACTCGGCACCTGCGTCGTCGCCTCCCACGTGCGCCGCTTTTTCTCCAAGGTGGAGATCGTTCCCTCGGAAGGTGTGGTCTTCGGAGGCACCGATACTCCCGGCTCCCCGCGAGCGATGCTGCTCCTGAGCGAGATGATCGGAGCGCCGAAATTCCACAGCGTCCGGTTGCTCTGGTGGCGCTTCGCCGGCGCGGTCCTCGACCTGTGCTACCGAGCACCGCTATTTCCGCTATCGGCGAAGTAGTGCATTCCCATTTGCTCCGTGGATGCAGCTCCGTTCCAAGCGCTAGCGCCGTCCACTCTTCTTTGTCATCCTGAGCGGAGCGGGGAAGCATGGGCGGAGTCGAAGGACCTCCAACTTCTCGCGGGTTTTCGCGCGGAGCGGCACGTGGACAAGGGCGTCCGCGGAGAAGTCGCTGGTTACACCCAGGGGGTTCTTCGTCCCGCATGCGGGATCCATCCCACTTTCGCCCGCATGAAACTCCGCTGAATGACACCGGGGAGGGGTTGCAAAGTGACACGTCTTCGACGTGTCAGCGCCGGAATCGTCGCTCCCTCGCTGATCCGTCCAACTCGCGCAGCATGACATCCCGCAAGCCACTTCAAGTCGGCTTCGTCATCGACGGCAAACTCCCTTCCTGGAGCCGCCCCTGGCAACTTCTGCTCGGCAACCCGAGTCATTCTGCCGTGGGCGAAATGCGCTTCGGTTGGATCGCCGATCATCTCAACGTCGACGCCGCCCAGAAAGTCCACTACACGCTGTATCAACCATGGCGGCGTTACGACGCGGTGATCTTCATGAAGTCGATGGGTGCGGAGCATCAGACACTCGCGCAGTCGCTCTGCCAGCAAGGCACGCGCGTGGTCTTCGACGTGAACGTGGACTACTTCTCGGAGACGCATGGCACCTTCTACTACAAGGGGATGGCGCCATCGCCGCGGCAAATCGAGGATGCGCATCGCATGGCGGAATTGTCGGACGCTCTGATTGCGGATTCGAGCCATCTTGCCACGGTCTGTGCGCAGCATCATCCGCGGGTGCGATGGATTTCCGACAATGTGGATTTGCGACTCGCTCCGCCATGGCAGCCGTGGAAGCCCGGGCCGAAACTGGATCTGCTCTGGAGCGGCGAGTCGGTAAAGCTTTTCGAGTTATTGAGCATCGAAGATGTCCTGCGCAAATTCGCGAAGCGCGTGAGGTTGGTCCTCGTCACCAACAGCCTCGCGGCGCTTGATCGCTGGTTCGATCCGTGGAAGACCCGCTTCGAAGAACTGCTCCAGGCGGTGGAACACGAAATCATTCCGTTTCGCTCCATCGGCGCGCTCCTGGAAACCTACAGTCGCGGCGGCGTTTTCATCTCCCCGCGATTTCTCGACAACACCTACAACCACGGTCACACCGAGTGGAAGATCACGTTGCCCATGGCGTGCGGTCGTGTCGTGCTGTGCAGTCCGCTGCCGAGCTACAAAGACGTCGCTGAGCGCTCGCGCGGGGCGGGTCTGCGCCTCTGTTCTGATGCGACCGCCTGGGAGTCCGCGCTGGAGGATGCGCTGTCCGGCAAGATTGATTTCGCTACGGAGGAAGCGGCGGCTCAAGCGGTCGTGAAAGAGCACTATAGCACGCCCGTCGTTGCGGCAGCGCATCGGGATTACCTGGCACATGTCTGCTCCGATGCCCCACGCTGATCGCCCTTTGCGGGTCGCCTTCATTTACATGAAAGGCCGGTCCGCGCGCCTGGCTGAGGTCGAGCGTGGCGAAGTGCCGACGGAATTCTTTTACGGTTCGATCGAAATGGCCCGGCGTGGCTACGAGGTCACGCATTTCGAGATCGATCCCGACCGTCCGCCGGATCTCTCCGAGCGCCTGCTGGGGCGGCTCTTTCCACGCTCACTGCGCCCGGTGAAGACCAGTCCGGGCATCGTTGTGCAGGCCTATCGCCTCGCGGCGGAACTCAATCGCGCCGATTGTCTCGTCGCAACCGGAGGCAACATCGCCTACGCGCTCGCCGCCCTCGCCCGATGCGGTGTCATTCGCAAGCCCATCGCGGGCATCCAGTGCGGCGTCCTCAATTTTCAGCATCCTCCTGGACGCCGCTGGGTCTCGCGGCAGCTCCTGCTCAGGATGCATACGATGCTCTTCGGCGAAGCAGAACTGGTGCCGATGCGCCGGTTCTTCGATCTTCCCGAGGACGTGATCTCGGTCAACCTCTTCGGGGTCGACACGAAATTCTGGCAGCCGGACCCCGGCGCGAAACGTGACATCGTCGTCTCCATCGGCAATGACGGCCGCCGGGATTTTCCGACACTCGTGGCGGCGGCGGATCGCATACCTTTGCCGGTGCACATCGTGACCAAGATGAGGTTGCCGGCGGATCTCCCGGCGAATGTCACCCAACACCATGGCTCGTGGCACGGCGCGGAGCTCTCGGATGTCCAGGTTCGTACGCTCTACCAGAGGGCGCGCGTGGTGGTCGTCCCGATCCAGCCGACGAACCAGCCGTCCGGACAGAGCGTGACATTGCAGGCCATGGCTTGCGGGTGCCCGGTGGTGCTGACTGAAACGGAGGGACTCTGGTCGCGCGAGCAGCTCAAGGATGGTGAAAATGTCCTGCTCGTTCGCCCCGGGGATAGCGCGCATCTGGCAGAGCGAGTCGCGGAAGTGATCGCGGATGCGGGCGTGGTAGAGCGGCTGGGCCGGGCCGGCCGGGCCGACGTGGAGCGCAGCGGCTCCATCGAGGAGTTCGCCGCCAGGGTGGCCGCCTGCTGCGATCGGTTGTCCG
>Ga0105237_10000553_pt1 | contig 52367 bp, 40 predicted proteins | sample KBSC24metaG_FD_81520 | JGI IMG/M metagenome (GOLD analysis project Ga0105237, IMG submission 81520) | Corn rhizosphere microbial communities from Kellogg Biological Station, Michigan, USA - KBS C2-4 metaG | ecosystem: Host-associated > Plants > Roots > Rhizosphere > Soil | place: Michigan, USA... | reverse complement strand
TGGCCCAGGCCGGCGACCAGGTACGTTCCTTTAGCGAGGCGAAGCAATTTGCCGCCCAGGTCAGCGCTAAGCTGTATCAGGAGAAGGACGCCGCCTACTGGCTGAAATACTATAATGGTGTCACGGAAACAGATATCCGCGGTCTCAGCGTCCACCTGGGTGGCTCCACGGTATTCAACCTGGCCGATATGGCCAATACGTACGGACTAGGCAGTGACAAGGTTGATCGCTACAAAGCCGTCTACAACACCTTTGGCAATCTGATGGTAAAAATGTACCCGTCCATCATGCCCAGCTTTATGCCCTATGAAAAGGCCGTGGACAAATCCTTCCTCCTCAGCGTGATCTCCAATCACCCCGAGCTCCTGGAAGGAAAGGCCATCGAGACAAAGTATGCCGACCAGATCACGCAGGCCGTGTCTTCCCGCTCGTATCACATCGAGTTCGAGACCGGCTCCGCCGTCATCCGAAGCTCCTCCTACAGGACCCTGGATGAGATCTTCGAGTCCGCTGTGGTGGCCGAAGGCCTGAAGGTCGGCGTCAACGGCTACACCGACAACAAGGGTCTTGACGATGTCAACATCCCCCTGTCTGAAAAGAGGGCTGCTGCCGTAAAAGACTACCTTATCCGTAAAGGCCTTAAAGAAGGGCAGATCGAGTCCAAAGGTTTTGGTTCCACCAAACCCGTGGCCGACAATAGCACCGAAGAAGGCCGTAGCCGCAACCGCCGCGTGGAGATTGTACTGGGTAACTAATTTCTAAAACAGGGGGCAGCAACAAACTGCCCCCTCAAAACGGACCACAGGTCCGTTGGCCGATGGCCCATCATTAACCGTGCACCGGGGATGGGATACATTTCGGGACTAACCATGCCCGGCGCACAACTCCCTAGCTTATGTTCAGACCTTTTGAAAAGATCAGCCGCACCACCTTCCTGACACTGGTGGCGCTACAGGCGATCGTCTTGCTTTCCCTATGGCAGTCATTGCCAGCGGGGCTTATCCCTTCGCCGTTGAAGATCGGTGAGGGACTGGGAGGACTGATCACCTCCAGCCTGTTATGGGACAATGTGCTCGTAAGCCTCGTACTGACCCTAAAAGCCCTGTTCTTCTCCGTGCTGATCACGCTTGTATTTTCCTATCTGTCTGTGGTGCCTTTCTTCAAGCCCATCGCACAGTTCATCGTAAAATGCCGCTATCTCACGTTGACAGGGTTGATCTTCATCTTCACCCTGCTGACAAGGGACGGCAGCCAGCTGAAGCTATCGCTGCTCGTCTTTGGTATCGTGCCTTTCTTTACCACCTCCTTCATGTCCGTGATCATGCAGACAAATACCCAGGAGTTCGAGCTCTGTCAGACATTGGGTTACAGCCGGTGGCAATGCCTCTATGAGGTGATCATTGTCGGCAAAGCCGACCAGGTCTTCGAGATCGTTCGTCAGAACTTCGCCATTGCCTGGATGATGATCACCATGGTGGAGGGATTGAGCATGAGCGAGGGCGGCATCGGCACCCTGCTGATCAAGTACAATAAATACAACGACCTCGTACACGTCGTCGCGCTGCAGACCGTGATCTTTGGCCTGGGTCTTTTCTTTGACTATTTACTGGGAGTACTTCGCCATTGGTTCTTCCCGTATACAAAATTATAAATATGACTATCTATTCCAGAGGGGAAACACTCCTGCAGGTAAAGGACCTTTCCCTGTATTATGACAATAAATGCATCTTGTGTGATATCAATTTTAGCATCGACGATATCATCCGCCCCGGCATACAGCAAGGACAGGTAGTGTCCGTTATCGGCCGCAGCGGCATCGGTAAGACGCAGCTGTTCCGTACGCTGTCCGGTCTGCAAAAGCCGGATAAAGGCCAGATCCTTGTTCGTGCATCCCATGATACCCAGCCGTTCAAAGCCCCGTCCCTCCGCACAGGCCTTCCCTGGACCATGCGTCCCGTACATGCAGGCGACATGGGTGTCATCTTCCAGAACTATTACCAGTTCGGGTGGCGTACCGTGGAGGAATCCCTGCGGCTGGCCGCCCACCGGAACAAGGCCCTGAAAGGAATGGAAAATGACGCTATCCGGGAATATGCCGGGCAGTTCGATCTGTCCGAGGTGCTGAAAAGATACCCGAGACAGCTATCCGGCGGTCAGCAGCAAAGGGTCAGCATCATTCAGCAGCTGTTGAAAGGATCAGACTTCCTCCTGCTGGACGAACCTTTCTCCGGCCTCGATGTCTGTGTGCTCGACAAGGTCGTAAGCCTCCTGCTGAAAGTATCCCTTTCCCATGAGTTCAAGACCCTGATCATCGTGTCGCATGATATCCCCACCGCAGTGGCCATCTCCGACACCGTATTTATTCTTGGTAAGCAGGCGGGACAAGAAGGCTCTACCATCATCCGGTCCATTGACCTTATGGAAAGAGGATTAGCCTGGCAGCCAAATGTACAAGAGGAAAAAGCTTTTGTCGAGACGATAAAAGAGATAAAAGCCTGCCTTTAAAATTTCTCAAAGGTTTCCCATTTTCCATTTACATGTCTGTACAGCAGGTCTGAATGGGGTGGGAGCCTTTTTTATAGATCTTATGTTTTCAATAGGCTCCGTATACCCGCGGACGCTATCTGCATGCCGATGCAAAAGACGAGGAAGGCGCTTAGCTTATTGACGATCTGCTCACCCCTCGGCCCCAGCCTTCTGATCAGCCGGGGTGTATTGACATAGCAAATATAGATCAGTATACATATAAGCACGATGGCGATAAAGAGGGCTCCCAGCTTGACAAGATGCTTGGTGATATCGGTATCCTCCCCATGAGCGCTAAGGGTCAGTAACACCGAGATAGTACCCGCACCCGTCGTCATGGGAAATGCGATGGGGTAGAAAAGAAGATTCTCTATCTCCCCCGAAGGCCGGGCCGTCTCTTTATTGCCTTTTTGAATGCCATCCTCCGAAGTCAGCAGCTGCCAGCCCATGCGACAGATCATGACCCCCCCGCACAGCTGGACGATCGGTATAGAGATGCCAAATAGTTTCAGGATATACGAGCCCGCGATAATAGACACCGTACAAATGATCAGACAGTAAAAAGCTATTTTCTTGGTAGCAGCCCTCCGCTGCGTATGATCCAGTCCCGTGAGCAAAGGGTCCACGATAAAGGCCGACCCGACAGGGTTGACTGCCGGAAATAAAGCCAAGAACCCTACGAAGACCAATTGCAGGAAGGGGAAGTCCAGTTGCATGCGGCAATATCGTTATTATTTAGCTATTTTGCACCATGCGGAATTATTACCTGCTCATACCTTGTATAATATTCCTCCTGTCCTGTGGAGGAGGCTCGAACAGCAAACAACCTCATATACAGATCAGGACCGCAGCAGGCGACATCGAGCTCGAACTGTACCCCGAACAGGCCCCAAAGACCGTTGCCGCCTTTTTATCCTACGTCGACAGCGGATTTTACCACAACGCCTCCTTCTATCGTGTACTCAACGATGATAATCAATCCTCTGAGGCGGAGAGGTCGAACCTGATACAGGGCGGCATATGGCGTACCAATCAAAAGAAGGCATCCTCTCTCCCTGGCATACCCCACGAGAGCACCCAGCAGACACATATCCTTCACAAGGATGGCGTCATTTCCCTGGCCCGCACCGCGCCAGGCACCGCTACCACCGAGTTCTTTATCTGTATAGGCCCTCAGCCCGGATTCGATTTCGGTGGAGAAAATAACCCCGACAAACAAGGCTATGCCGCCTTTGGGAAGGTGGTAAAGGGAATGGACATCGTCCGGAACATTTATGCCAGGCCCGAGAACAATCAATCCTTCGATCCACCCGTTCCTATATACGACATCGTAAGAAAATGAAATACCTTATTACCCTTTACCTGTTGTCCACAAGCATCCTCAGCCATGGACAAGCCATATCTGTAGCCATGCCTGCAACCATAAAGACGACAAAGACCACCGCATATACCCATATTCGCTCAACAAAAGTATTCCTCATCGCTCCGCAGGGATTCACACCATCCCAGAACCTACCTGCTGTCGAGAAGGCGCCGGACGGCGTCATCGAAGCCGCGGAATTTTTGGACACTACCTTTTCCTCCGACACGGCCAGTTTCAACAGAAAGGGTCTTGAAACTCCGGGCTTCCACGTGTTGGACTATAAGGAGCTGACTTTAAACGGCTATCCCACCAGGCTGGCTCTTCTGCAAGGCAATGATGGAACAAGAACGTACCGCCTGCTGTTTGGAGATACCAGCTTTCACGTGGTCATCATCGACCATACCGCCGTTGTCATGCAGGGGCAGGCAGGCTCTAATTTCTCCACCTATCTACAGGATTTCAAGGCGCTGAGCAGCACCATTCGGAAAAAATAGAAGAAGCCGATCCCGCTGCGCGTCAGCCCGCCAACGTTTATCAACCTTTTTTAAGAAGCACCTTTTGGTCCGCAAAGTCCGTAGACGCATCGATGATGGCCAACATCTGAGGCCAGCTGGCAGCAGGCTCCTGGTCATGTTTGTATTGGCGGCGGAAATGTACTATCAGCTGGTTGCCCTGAATCTTTGCGCTCGTGACGACAGACCCGCATCCATTCTCCAGGGTCTTATTCAGCTTGTCCATACCCTGGACAGTATACCCTTCCGGTATGAGAAAACTCACCGTACAATCCAGGGTCCTGGCATAGGACATATAAATGTCCACGTTGCGGGTTCGCTGGGAAGGAGTCAGCTTCAGCGGGGAATTAACCACTTTGCCGATATTGAGTATGAAGTTATTTCCTGCACGCTGCATCAGCCCATCCACCGTGAACTCTGTCGAATACACCAGATCAGGGGCCGCACTGCGCAATCCGGGGTTGTCCACTTTCCAGGCAAGCACATCTTTCGGGTCCTTCTCAAACTCGGAAGATATCTCCTCCTTGAATCGGTCTTTCAAAGATTCCCTTGCTTTTTGCAGGGCAGTGGCATAATCCTCGGAAACATTCCTGCTCTTCCGGGCTTTTTTCAGTTCATCCATAATGGATTTCTCCACATGCAGCATGTTCCTTTCGGACTCGTAGCAGTCTTCAAAGTTGAGAAGACGCAGCTGCTCGCTTTCTTTCATCTTCCCCTTGAGGACAGTATGTCTTTTCACATGCAGCACCTGCATATCCGCGCCATTCAGATTCACCTGTAGATTCTCCTGCTGTTGGTTCTCTTCAGCAGAGCTCAGCGGCATCTTTACATTCAGTCCCACAACCTCGCCATGATTAAAGCTCTTGGGATGGATCTCCGGACAGGGTTGCCCTTCCACCGATGCAAGAATATACCCCGGACAGGTGAACATATTCAGATTGGCGACATAAAATGGCTTATCCACATCCACCCGCAGCACCAATAGCATGTCACCCACGCTCATGATGTGTCCGATATCCGGCCCGTGCTTATAAGGTACCGCCACGAATGTCGATTTGACACCGAAATGTTTTAGGGCCGTCTGCAGCGTCACCAGGTAGTAATAGTCGTTTATATCCGTGTTATTACGGTCCTGCCCTACCTCCAGCGCATTATCCACCTTGTTGTAGTATCGGATGAAGCGATAGACATAATAGGCCAGCCTCGCCACGCTGTCATCCGACAGCTTTTTATAATCATGGTCCGCACCGCGCATCATGTCCACCATCTGCGACCTGATCGCCGCAAATTGAGCCGGCCCATCCACAAGACCGATATAATAGGTCATCGTATTGAAGATGTCCGTAAGGGGAATGTCCTTCACCGGCTTGGAGCCGCCGCCCATAACATTCAGCCGGAAGGCAGGCAGCTCTCGGATCGAGGACATCCAAAAACCCGTCGGAGCAGAAGGAATATCCTTCATTCCGATGTCGAGAATGACATCCTTATCGTCATTGGTAGATTGTTTGGCTTCCGGCGCCTTGTTCATCGAGCTGTATTGTACCGTGTATTTACTCCCGATCTCACAGTGCAGCGCAAAATCCACGATCGGATGATCATCCCCAAAGTAAAAGATAAGTCTTTCCGGCTCCTTGTAATCCTGCGAATATTCTTCTGTCCTGACGTAATAGTCCAGCATATCTCCGATCTGGAGGTCGCTGATCGCCAGCTTGCTTTGTCGGCTGGTCTTCGTATCGTTCAGCGTCACCGTTTCGTCCGTGTTCACCTCCTTTACGGAGCCATCCGGCTTGATGATCCGCGCTCCCACAAAAGTGGTAGTAGTGCCCGACATCCAGCCATTCAATTTTTTGAACTGGTGATAGCTCAGCTGGGAATATTCTTCCAGGGAAGCCTTGTCATTGATCTTAACCATTTCCCTCACCGTACTGTTGTAGTAGAAGTTCCGGTGACTGGCCAGGGCCCAGTCCATCCGCCTTTTTGAGTCAGCTTCTATCAACGCCTTCCTCGCCATGATCACACATGACTCTCCCGTAAACTTTGCAGGCACCGTTTTATTGGTGAACGCCGGATCTCTCCAGCCCCATACTTCTTGTCGGACGGCTGCCGCTCTCTCCTTATATTTTGTTACATCGGCCTGGCCCGAGGCGGTCATGCCGGAGATACCCACAAGGGTAATGAGTAAGCAGGTGCGTAAAGAACAGTTCATGGTGGAGTATTGAAGTGAGTTTATTTACGGGTTAGAGTGATCTGCTGGAGATAGGATTTTTTCAATTGGGCAACATCCGTATTCCATTGTGCAAAGCCGGACCTGGCAAGATGCACGTCCTTGATGAAGATCGCCTTACGGTATTTCAGCGTGCTGCCTTCCAGCTTGTAGGAAATGGTAAAGCTATACCCCTTCCGCTGGACATCCAGTCCTGTGGGCATATCCTGGACCTTGTATCCGGCAGGCAGCACAATATTAGTCTCTGTGATCCAGTCTCCTTTACAGTCGAACAGGTAATCTTTATGCCGGATCGTCGTATCGATATCCGCCTCTCCGAACTCTTTCCGGAAGTCCGGGTCCACATAAATATCATTGTCGAATACCGTAGCCGCATTGTTGTATACCAGCTTGTACTGGAAAAAAAGGTCCGTGTTTCGGTTGTCCAGTCCCTCTTGTTTCACCCCCGTAATGACATAGTTCTGATTGCCACGGGAAAGAAATTCCAGCAGGGACTCCTGTAATTTGTTCTTATGGACCGCATTGGCCTGGAAGAGAAGGTCCTCCTTGTTTTCTCCCTTCCACACATGGGATACCTGCCCCGACAGTGTCGAACCGCTCAGCTGCAGGTCATACTGACTATGCACTTCATTTTGCTCACAGCCTGTCACCGGGATACGCTGCAACAGATAACTGTCGCCATTTTCGATCAATACCTGGCGCCCCTGTATACGCTGTGCATATTGGCCAAATCCGATATACGATTCCGTCGCATCTAAAAAATATAATTTACCCTTATAGTTCAACGCACAGATCATATGGTTATCCACCGCCAGCGACGGAGTGGAATAATCATAAGCGATATGGTCGGTACCGATCCAGCACAGACGGGCATCGAAACCAAGTCCCGTAAGGAGGTTCTTGGTGAGGTTGGCCATCCCCTTACAATCGCCGTATTTCTTTCTCAGGACGTCCTGCGCCGGCTCGGGCCGGAAGCCCGCCATGCCATTCTCAAAGGCGATGTATCGGACATTCTCCTGCACCCATTGATAAATAGCCTTTACCTTGTCCAGGTCACCCGTAAGCCCCTTAGTAATTTCAGCCGCCTTGGCTTTCATCACCGCGGCATCGTTATTCACCTGCCGCACCAGGCTCCGGTACCAGGCATACTGGTCCTTCAGTTCATTGAAGTATTGCTGTTTTCCTGTTTTCGGCTCCGCATATTTGCTTAAAATGAACAGATGCGGATATACATACGTAGGACCCGGACTGTTTTGTTCTGTTTTGAAAGGAGCCAGGTTCGACATCGTATAGGTATAGATATCCACCCCTTTGCGATCGTCATTTTGATGAGCCTTCGTGATACTATATCCTGCAAAATTCATTTCCTTGATGTCCACATGCATCCACTTGGGGACCACGATCTCCACCGTCTTTTGACGGACCAGCTGCTCTTCCGTAAAATACACCGTAGTGAAATACCGCGGGTCCAGCGTCGTCTTTTCAAGGTCCACCTCATCCGAAGTACCTTTTCTTGCAAACGGCAGGGAAAAATAGTAGACCCGTGCATCCGAGTAAAAAATATCGCCAGAAGAATAATATTCATCCTTTGGCTGGATGCTCTTGTCGCGGGACCCGTTGACATATACCTTCACCCCGTCGATCCGGGACTGGCCGTCATACGTCTCCACCCAGGGGATGGAAGCCCGTAATTCACTACAGTAATATTGGGTCTTTGACTCTTCGCGGACGATCACTGGGTGATCTTTTTCGCCTTCTTCGAAAGAATATCGCTCCGTCTTGCTGCTGATAACAATATTGCTGTCTTCTCCAAAGTAGGGAGATGCCAGAAGCGTGTTCGCGCCGGCAAAGGAGAGGGTCAATGCCAATGGCAGGCTTAATAGGAGGGGGCGTCTCATTTTCTCCTAACGACAGCCCCGGAATAATAGTGTGTTTATTTCAAGATATTGCCCCATGCCCCGATGCGGCTGGATAGCCCAATTGGCCTATCTTTAACCCTCGGAGACGAGAGGCATGAACACCCGTATATTATTGATCGAAGACGAGCACTCCGTGGCCTCCCTGATAAGAAAGGCCCTGACGGAAGAAGAATATGAGGTATCCGTAGCCATGGATGGGCATTCCGCATGGGATCATATCAGCCGCTGGCGGTATGATCTTTTTCTTATAGACGTCATGCTCCCCGGAGGCAACGGCATGGACATTTGCCGGAAGGTCCGGCAGCAGGGTATACAAACACCCATCCTGATGCTGACCGCCCTTGGTTCCGTGGACAATTTCGTGATGGGACTGGATTCGGGCGCGGATGATTACCTGACCAAGCCCTTCAAGATAGCCGAGCTGCTCGCCCGGGTACGTTCCTTGCTCAGAAGGTCTCCCGTTACCGGGCCCTCAGTTACCGTCCCTGCCGGGGCACCCACAGTTACCCCTCTCGCCACCGGACCCACAGGCATCTCCTCTGCCGCCCTCCCCGCACAGGACAAGAGCCATCTGCTCGTATTCTCCAACCTCACGTTAAATCTCGACGAAAAGAACGCCCGCCGCAACGGCAGGACCATCGAGCTCACCGCCACCGAATTCAGGCTGTTGGAATACCTGATGCGCAATCCCCGCAAAGTGCTCTCCCGGATGGACATACTCGAAAAGGTCTGGGGATACGATTTCAATATGAATACCAAGTCGGTGGATGTATACATCAACTATTTGCGCAAGAAGCTGGAGACCACTGACGCCCCCCGTATCATTCACACCGTCGTAGGCATGGGTTATATACTAAAAGAAGAATAGTCCATGAAGATACAGCTAAAGATCACTTTGTTATTTACACTCCTCTGTCTTTCAGTAGTGCTGCTGCTCAGCACAGCCGTGTATTATTTCGCCAACGAAAGGGCATTCCAGGATTTTTACACCCGGCTCGAGCTCCGGGCCGTTATCGCCTCCAAAATAAATTTCGACGTCAACCAGGAGAGCCAGGAGGCGTTAGACCAGCTGCGCAGACAGCATCTGCAGCGGCTGCCCGAAGAAGAGGAATTTATCATCCGGACCGATACCCTCGACAGGATAAAGAATACATCCTTATACAGGACAGCGGGCCCCGCATTCTTCGACGATGCACAAAAAAATAGAAAGGCCACAGCCCGTCATAATTTTCAGTTCTTTGCCGGTATCATCCACCCCGCAGGGCAGCAGCAGTACCTTATCATCGTCACCGCCGTTCATAGCTATGCCCAGAATTTTCTGACAAACCTCTCCAAAATACTGATCATATCCAGCATCCTGTCCATCATCGTGCTATTCAGCATCGGTCTCCTATTCTCCCGGCAGGTGCTGTCCCCCATCCGGAACATAGCCGGCAGAGTGAATACCATCAGCATCACCAACCTGCACCAGCGCCTGGAAGTACGGAAGGGCAAGGACGAGCTCACCCTCCTCGCTGCCACTTTCAACGACATGCTTTCCCGGCTGGAAACAGCCTTTGAAACACAGAATAACTTTGTCAGCAATGCCTCGCATGAGCTGAATACACCCCTCACCGCCATCATCGGCGAGGCCGACCTGTCCCTCGTCAGGCAGCGTACGCCCGAACAATACCAGGAGACATTGAAAGTCATCATGAGCGAAGCCGAAAAGCTAAAGGCGATCACCAGCGGACTGCTGGAGCTGGCCCAATCGAGCTTTCATGGCAATCTCGTGTATGACGAGGTCAATGTCGATGAGCTCGTGCACAACAGTATCCGCGTGGCCGCGAACGTATATCCGGGATGTCCTGTCAGGCTGGATCAAAGCCTGCGCCCGACAACCCATAGGGAGCTGACCATCCGCGGGAATGCACAATTGTTCGAGCTGGCCATTTCCAATGTATTGCTCAACGCCTGCAAATATTCAGGAGTCAAGCCCGTGAACTTTGCCGTTGGCGTCAGCAAATCCCAGATCATCTTTATCATTACCGACAGGGGTATTGGCATCCCCGCCGGCGAGATAAAACATATTTTCGATCCCTTCTTCCGCGCATCCAATGTTAAGAACACCCGGGGTTACGGGATTGGGCTGCCCCTGGCCCGGAATATAGTCCACCTATACAAAGGCGCCATCGAGATCCATTCCAAAGAGAACATCGGCACCGAGGTGATCATTAAATTCCCGCTGTGAGCCGACCGCCGGACCTCTAATTAATCTTTTTCAGGCTGTTAGCTTTTCTTACCGGATTTTTACCGGATTCTTACCACATTCCTATCTCCCTCTTACCCCGCTTTTACTTCTGCAGCGCATCTTGCTGGAAAATCAATTATCATGAAACACGAAACACCGTCCATATCCATCTTATTACCCACTGATCTCAGCATCTCCTCGCTGTATCCCATACATGAAATATGTAAAAATGCAGGCGGCGGCCGCTGCAATATCTATGTCGTTCACGTATTGAATACCCCTGCCGGCATCGTTGACCTCCTGTTCCTCAAAGAAAGAAAGCCATATAAAATGCTGTCGTCCTCTTTCCTGGAAGGGCTTGAGATGCTGAGAAAAAAATACGCTTCCACCATTCACCTGTTGTCGTTCGAATTCCTGTACAGCAGTTCCCGCGCCTATCTCCGCAGCTATATGGATGCACGCAGTATCCAGTCCATCTACATGCTGAAAAATTATCAGTATCCCCCCGGCCTCGGGCAATCCGTGGATTGTATACCCGCCTTGCTTAAATGCAGGAAACCCGTTACCTACGTGGAAAGAGCCTTCCATGCAGAGGTCGGCACGCTCACAACACTATTATATAAAGAAAAAATGCTTGCGTAATATGCTGCTGAAAAAGAACATCCCCCTGAAATACATCGTCGGCAAGATCAGGACCGAGCTGATCCTGGTAAGCCTTTATTCCATCCTCGTGGTCATACTATATAAAGTATTTCACTTTACACACCTGGCTATCCCCTTGTCCATTCCCATGATCATGGGTACCGTGATCTCGCTGCTGCTGGCCTTCCGGTCCAACCAGGCATACGATCGCTGGTGGGAGGCAAGGACCATCTGGGGAGCCATCGTGAACGACAGCCGCTCGCTCGGCAGACAGATCAACTGGTTTGTACGAGGGCCCGAACAGGACGAGCACGCGAATTTTTTCAAGTCGCGCTTTATCAAAAGACAGATAGCCTGGTGTTACAGCCTGAGCCGCGGGCTAAGAGGACAGGACAGCCAGTACGGCATCGAGAAGTTTCTCAGCCGCAGCGATATGCAGCACATAAAGAGTTTTAATAACTCCCCCATGGCGCTCCTGGACCTGCACGGACAGGACCTGCAAAAAGCTTATCAGAATGGGTTGATCAATTCATACCAGCAGGTGGAAATAGAAAGGACCTTGTCGAAATTGTGCGATGCCATGGGCAAGTGCGAAAGGATAAAGAACACCATATTCCCCGCCACCTATAGTCTTTATATCCATTTTTCGCTGCTGTTCTTTTTCCTGCTATTGCCCTTTGCCGTAGTAGATTTCTTTGGATTTATGAGCATACCCGTCGTGGTGGCTATTGCAGCAGTTTTCTTTTTGATAGAGAAAATGGCGATCCACCTCCAGGACCCATTCGAGAATAAGCCTACCGATACGCCTATGACAGCTATCTGCTTTACCATCGAGCGGGACCTGAAGCAAATGATCAGCGATATCCCCCATCACCCCGAGGCCGTTGCGCATAAAAAAAGATTCTATATCCTATGACCCCTAGTGTTTGATCGTGTCCCTTGGACTGGGAGTGGGGATCTTTTCCGGTGGAGGGCCATCCGTCGCCTTTACGGAACCCAGCGTGCCGCTGGTGCTGACATTGCGGTCAGGGCGTCCTGTCACTGGAGAAGGGGTTGCACAGCCGGCCGCCAGCAGGAGGCCGGCTATTATTATATATATGAATTTACGAACGATCATAATTGATTGTTAAGGTGTTGGTGATACTTCGTGTTCATAACTTTCTCCTTACATAATGGTTGTACATTTATATTATGCAAATCACCGGCCAGGCCAGCCTGTGACGCGCCCTGACGCCGCAAGGGCTCCGACATCTGAGGCCGATGAAATAGACCGTTTTATATATGTTGCAAAAGATTGGACGTATAATTCTGAAAACCTTTATCTGGACGATCGTTCTCCTCATCCTGTTCCTTTTTCTGTTCGATCGCCTCGTTCAATTCCGTATGGACGATACAGAGCTCGCCGATTATTTTCATAAGCTGAATATCCCCGCTCATATTGGTTATTATAAGGCCAGGGGCCGCGACATCCGCTACATAGACGCGGGCGACGACGATTCGACAAAACCCACTCTCCTTTTTATCCATGGAGCGCCCAGCTCCCTCAGCTATTGGAGAGGTTATCTTTCGGACAGCATCTTATGCAACAAGGCGACCATTTATGCATTGGACAGACCAGGTTACGGCTATTCCGGACTGGCCGATCCGATGCCCGATATTGAAGCGCAGGCCGCCGTCATCCGGCCTATACTGGACAGCCTTCATCATGCCCATCATCCCATCATTGTCGTCGGCGTTTCATATGGCGCGCCTATTGCATGTCGTCTGACGATGGACTATCCCCAACTGGTAGATGGATTGGTATTGACTGGCCCCGCCATTGGCCCCGGATTGGAACATTATTTTTGGTTCACTCATATCATCGAGTCGCCCCTGATACATTGGACCATCCCACGTATGCTGCAGTCCGCCAATCAGGAGAAGATCCATCATAAGGAAGAGTTGACAAAGATGCTGCCCTTATGGCCGCGTATACATGTACCCGTTGCTTACTTGCAAGGCGCCAACGACGAGCTGGTCCTCACCTCTAATGCGGATTTCGCCAGGACCCATTTGACCAATGTCCCTTCGCTGGATATACAGATGATCCCCGGAAGAGGACATCTTATCGCATTTGCGGAGAAGGCCCGTATCCGCAAGGCCATATTGAATATGCTGGATAAAGTACAGCGGCCATAAAAGATAACTGGACCAGCCGGTAACGTCTATTCCGTTCTTAAGCTCCGGACAGGGTTCATCATCGCAGCGCGGATGGCCTGGTAGCTGACAGTCAGTACCGTAATAGCAAGGGCGCCGGCAGCAGCCATCGCAAAGATCCACCACGACATGGGTGCACGGTACTCATATTGCTGGAGCCATTTCGCCAGGAAATACCAGGCTATGGGGATGGCAATCCCACAGGAGATAATGACCAGTATTACAAAGTCCGTAGAAAGCATTTTCCACAGATGGAACAGGGATGCCCCCAGCACTTTTCGCACACCGATCTCGCGCGTCCGTTGTTCCGCTACAAAAGAGGCCAGGCCGAAAAGCCCCAGACAGGAGATGAAGATAGCCAGGGCCGCAAAGGCCGTTGCCAGACTGCCGATCCGCTGCTCGTCCGAGAACTTGCGGGCATATTGCTCGTCAATGAATTTGTACTCGAACGCATTACCCGGATCATATTTCCTAAAAACAGGTTCGATGGCTGCCAGGGCCGCCTGGGTGCTCATGGACGGATTGAGACGGAGCGTGATGACACTGGTCCAGCCATAGTCCAGGAAGAAGATCGTAGGCTTTATCGGCTGGTAAGGAGATTCCATCACCAGGTCATGGACGACGCCTACCACAGTATGGTTCTTATCATTCCATTTGATGATCTCCCCCACCGGATGCGGCAGTCCGATCAGCTTCACGGCTGCCTCATTCAGGATCATGGCCCCCGAGTCCGTGGGGAAGCTGCGGGAGAAATCGCGCCCTTCCTTGATAGACCAGCCCATCGTACGCCCGAAATCATGCGTACAGGCGCAGATGCCAAAAAGAGGCACCGTATTCGGATCCTTCCCTTTCCAGTCAAAGCCGATCTGGTTGGACCATATATCCGTCACAGGACCCGAAGATTCGGACATGTCCACAATGGCGCCCGTCGCGAGAAGGTCCGCCCGCATGGCGTCATAATGACCAGAGATCTCAGGAGTGCGCATATCCATTGAGATCAGTCCTTCCCGGCTATAGCCCACAGGCCGGCTCCGGGCAAACTGGATCTGTCTGAAGACAAGCACCGTTCCGATGATCAGGGCAATGGATACAGTGAACTGGACCACCACCAGCACCTTACGAGGCAGGGAGGCACTGCGTCCCGCCCGGAAAGAACCTTTCAATACTTTGATTGGTTCAAAGGCAGATAGGTAGAAGGCCGGGTAGCTGCCCGCAAGGACACCCGTGAATAAGGTGAACCCCAGCGCCGCCACCCAGAACAAAGGCTGCGCCCAGGGAAGGTGCATCTCCTTATCCGAGATGGAATTGAAGAAAGGAAGGGCCAACAGCACCCAGCCGATGGATAATACAAAGGCCAGCAATGCCACCACGAGCGATTCGCTGAGGAATTGACCGATGAGCTGCCCCCGGAGCGATCCCACCGTCTTGCGGATACCCACCTCTTTGGCCCTCTTCTCGCTACGCGCCGTGGAAAGGTTCATGAAATTGATACAGGCCAGCAGCAGGACAAAAATACCGATGATGCCGAAGAGCCAGACGAACTGGATACGGCCCCCCGCCAGCTTGCCGTTCTTGAAGTCGCTGTGAAGACGCCAGTTATCCATGGGCTGGACCACAAGCTCTTCTTGTCCTTCCTTGTTATGGGCCTTGGGAATATCCTTGATCTTGGCCGTAACTTTTGCGGGGTCCACATTCGGCTGCAGCTGAACAAAGAGCTGAAAGGAATGGTTACCCCACTCCATCTGACTTTTTTGTACCCAGTCATGCTCGCTTACATACCGGCCCCAGGGAGTGAGGAATTTAGTGCTATAAATAGAGGAATTGCGGGGCAGATCTTCAAAAACGCCCGCCACCTTATAGTTCAGCTTATTATCTGACTTTATGATCTGACCCACCGCCGGGGTGTTGCCGAACAGGGATACTGCCACCGAGTGGGTGAGGAGGATCGAAGAAGGGTCTTTCAGATCCCCACTGCCTTCCAGCATCTTCAGTGAGAACATCTCCGGGAAGGCAGGCTCTACCGACATTCCATCCGAGCTCAGTTTCTTATCACCCACCGCGAGGATATGGTTGAAATTCCAGGAGGCCATGCTGACATGACGGAAGTCAGAGGCGTATTTCGTGGTCAGCTCTTTGCCCAGAGGGATCGCCACGGCAAACCCCGTTCCCGTGTGCCCATTGAAAGTTTGAGTGGTCATAATACGGGCCAGGCGTTCGTGACTCGTGTGGTAATGGTCGTAGGTCAATTCATCCCATATCCACAGGCCGATGAGGAGCGCGACCGCGATGCCGATGGAAAGACCAAAGGTGTTGATAAGGGAATACCACTTGCTCCGGAGGAGATTACGCCAGGCGACGACGATATAGTTTTTGAGCATGGACTGTATTTCTGTCAAATACACGATAAAACAAAGAATGTTGCATGACGCCTCTCTCGCGCCACCCTACGGTTCCCCCATGCCTGCCGCCATGCCTGCCACCAAGACCGGCCACCAAAGCCTGCCCATAAAAAAAGCCGCCTGATACGGGCGGCCTTTCGTCGTTATTCTCCTTCGAGAAGTATGTCCGGACGACGGGTTTTGGGAAATGTACCCCGTCGTCCGGAAAAATCCAATGTCTGTCCTTCGGACGACGAACCTACAGTTCGTCCTGTCCCTCCTTTTTGGGTTTTCTCCATTGTTTTGGCGCAGCGCCATCCATCTTCACGATGCGAGGCGTAAACTTCCCCACCACATCGATGAGCTGCCGCTGGGACTGCATCACCGTCTCGATGTCCTTATACGCCTGCGGCGCTTCATCCAGCCCTCCGCCCAGGAGCGTTACTCCATGCTGCTGCAAGGTCTTTTTCAACAGTTCCTCTGTCATCGTCTTCAAGGCCGCCGTACGACTCATCTTCCGGCCCGCCCCATGGCTGGCGGATGATAAAGAAGCTTCCTGCCCCTTGCCTTTTACGATCCATCCGGGTGCAGTCATCGATCCCGGAATAATGCCCAGCACATCCTTCCCCGCAGGCGTCGCCCCTTTCCGGTGGACAATTACCTCCCGCCCTTCATGCATTTCCTTCCAGGCAAAATTGTGGTGATTCTCCACTCTCTTCAGCGGCTTCCGCCCCAATTGCCGGGCTATCTTATTATGGATGACCTCGTGACAGGCCGAGGCATAGTCTCCTGCCAGGTTCATCGCCAGCCAGTATTCTATCCCTTCCTCTTCATCAAGGTCCAGCCATGCCAGGTTGTTCGCCTCGCCGGGGAGCCGTCTTTTCTGTTTGGCGATCTTTGTATAATGCCCCGCGATATTGGCGCCCAATGCCCGGCTTCCGGAATGAGACAATAAGCCAAGGTATTCACCCGGCTCCAGCCCTAAGATTGCATCCTTCTCCGTGATCTCCACCTTGCCAAATTCGACAAAGTGATTACCCGAGCCCGATGAACCCAGCTGCCGGGCCGCACGCCCCTGCAAGGCTTTCAACATAGGTATTTCATCGAACTCCTTCCGGTCCATTACCTCATGCGGCGTGCTTTGGTCGAACTGTCTTCCACCTCCAAACAAAGTGGCCTCATTCAGCTCGCGCATAAAATAATGATCCCGCTGTGTCAATTCCTTCGGGTCGATGTCAAACACCGTCAAACACATCCGGCAGCCGATGTCTACCCCAACCCCATACGGGATCACCGCATTCTCCGTAGCCAGTACACCTCCGATAGGCAGTCCATATCCCGCGTGTGCATCCGGCATCAGGGCGCCCGCCACCGCGATAGGCAATTTAGCCGCCTGGTACATTTGATGCGTCGCCCCTTCTTCGATCTGGTCCCCTCCAAAAATATTGAACGGGATCCCTGTATTGTTCAGTGAGATCTCCGCCCCCTCTACCTCTTTCTTGGGTATCAATTGCTGAGCTATCAAACCTAACACAGCGTCATTGGCATATTCAACGGGGGAGGCCAGTATTTGCTTCAATAAATTCATCACATCCTCCTGTTCTGTAAACTTGTAATTCTTTTCCATGATATTCATGGCAATGCTGATCACCGGACCCTCGGGATAGCCGATGGCCCGCAAATCTTTTCCTCTTAATTTTAACTTTCCCATTTTTCTTTTTTTTATTTGGAAGTCGTGAACAGCTGCCGCAGCTGGTCGATCAGTACACCATTGCCATTGACACTGATGCTGCTGACCTTTTCCGCGATCTTTTCCACGTATTCCATTTCCTTCAGCCGGAACAGCATCGGGTTGTCTTCCATGAGCTTGGCCGTGTTCAGCAGGTTACGCGTGCTGGCCGTCTCTTCCCTACGCAGGATAATATTGGCTTGCGCCTTCTTTTCTGCTACCAGTACCTGGTTCATGATATCCTTCACATCTCCGGGGAGAACAATATCACGTATACCAAAGCCTGCAACTTGTATACCCAGGACATCAGCCATGGTCTGTACTCTTTCCAGCACCGTAGCCGATGTCTGACCTCCTGCCGACGGACCACTGGTCCGTTCATGCAGCGCCGTCTCCTTCTTTTCCAGCAGCTCGTCAAAGCTCAACCCGCCGATGTATTCCCGCAGGGCCAGCTGGAACGCCACATACAGCTGCTTCTCGTATTCCTTGTTCTGCAACAGGGCCTTTTCTATATCCATTATCCTGTACTGCGCCCAGGCATTGACCCGCAGGGCCGCCTTGTCCCGGGTAAGTATTTCCTGTCCGTTGATCTCCAGCTGTAGCTGACGCGTGTCGATCTTACCCACGTTGATGACGATGTTGTTCTTCCACCAGTAATATACGCCGCTTTCCAGTGTCTTTACATATTTACCATCGACAAAGAGCAACCCCTTTTCATAGCTTTCTATCGTATAGGTCCGGACATAAGGAGCTACCACCTTGCCCAGGAGCGTCACCCGGTCCAGGTCTTCCGTGATCTCGATCTTGCTGATATCCACCCGGACAAATCCATATACCACGATACCTTTCCAGTACGCATAACGTCCAGGTCCAAGCGCCTGCTTCAACAGGCCGTTCTCATACATAAGTACCAGCTCATTGTCCTTTACATCTACCACATGCAGGCGTTCCGCCAGCTCAACGTCCTTCAAAAGGATATTCAGCTCGCAGGGTGGAGTAAACTGCATGGTAAGATGGTATACTTCCACCTTTTGGGCTGGCCATATCCAGTAGCTGCCCTCTTTCAACATACGCACATAAGTGCCGTTCTTGTACAACAGGCCTATCTGATAGGCGTTGATCATTACCTTTTTCATCGTTTTAAGGTTTATTTGTTGGTTGTTTCGCCCGTTCCCGGACTGTTGATTCGTTTTTAAAAAGCCAGGGGATATTCTCCATCCCGCATGCGCGGAACCAGCCTTGGATTCAGTTCATCCTTTCTTTTCCGGGGACGGTCATCATGAGCGCCGCCGGTGATGGAAAAGATCTTGCTGCCTCTGACAGCGGGCTGCAGGCTCATGCCGGATTGCCAGTGAATAGTTGGTCCTTACGGACTTTCTAAACAACAGCCGGTGAATAGGCCTGGCTTTCTTTCTGATCACCATTTTTTGGGCAGCGGTGTACTGCCTCTTTCCGCTACATCCGAAGTGTAGTGCTCGACCACTTGAGCTATCTGCGTGACAGGCAGAATGGGATTCGAACCCACATTGATTGGCGATACATGCCAAATTGCATACAGGACACAGGGAGTTACAACACCTGCACTGCCGGGCATTTTTGAAACCCTTACAATCCGGCGACATACCGAGTTTTCCCGTGAGGGAATAATTTTAGTCGACTTTCCGGCCTTTTATTCGCGCCCGTCCGTTGACAATACAAGGTTAGTACTCATCTGTGCAATGTATTTGCACAGTAAAATATTTTTCCCTTTTTTTGTAAAAAACCTCCCATGCCCGTCAACCGCAATGCCCTTATCCGTTATCGCACCATCGACAAGTGCCTGCAAAACCGCCGCCGCAAGTGGACCATCGAAGACCTTATCGAAGCCTGTAACGAAGCCCTGTACGAATACGAAGGCATCCGCCGCGGGGTGAGTCTCCGGACCATCCGCATGGACCTCAATGCCATGCGCAGCGACAAGCTCGGCTACAATGCTCCCATCATCGTACGCGACAAGAAGTATTACTGTTATGAAGACCCCTCCTATTCCATCACCAATATCCCTCTCAGCTCCCAGGACCTCGGTGTGTTGCAGGAAGTGTCCCATCTGCTGCAACAGTTCAAAGGTTTCAGCCACCTGACAGGCATGTCCGAAATGATCAGCCGCCTGGAAGATCAGATACACAGCGAACAATCACAGTCCCCTCTTGTCATCGACTTTGAAAAGAACGATCTGCTCACCGGTATGCAGTGGCTCGACATCCTTTATAAAGCCATTATTTCCTCCACCACCGTCCAGCTGACCTATCAATCCTTTAAAGCCCGCCAACCAGGCGACCTCATATACTACCCCTATCTCCTCAAGGAATACCGCAATCGCTGGTTTGTTCTTGGCATGCTCAAGACAGGCCGCGATATCATCACCTTTGCATTGGATCGCATCCAGGATATAACCCTGCTGCCCGGGGAAGTTTTCCGCCGGCAAAAGGATTTTGACCCGCATACGCATTTTCATCCTATCATAGGCGTCACCCGCAACATAGGCGAGGATCCCGTAGAGGTCATCTTCTGGGCCAATCATTATCATGCACCCTACATCCGGACCAAACCCATTCATCACACCCAAAAGGTCATCGAAACCGTACCCACCGGCGTGCATTTTAGCATTCAGGTAATCCCCAATTTCGAGCTGGAACGGGAGCTGATGGGATTTGGGGAGGGATTGAAGGTCCTCTCCCCTTCCCGTCTTGTACGGACCATCCGGAAAAAGGTAGGGCTTATGCATGAATTGTATCATACTTCAGCTCATCCAGGATCCGAGTGATCGGTTTGTTTTTTAAAGGGCTACGCTCGTTGTATTTTTCGTCTGATACACTCTTCCACCATCGATATGCTTTACCATATACTAGCTTGATACGGCGGCCATTCAGGTCGTTCTTTTCAATATAGTTTTCAATGTCCCGCATCCTGGCCTCCAATTCATGATCTCTGATCCTCGCTTTGTCGATGATATTAGGGCTTACTTTAAGTACAAACCGCCAGGGTTCGTTGAAAACATATTTCACCTCCCACGAATTTCGTCCTTTGACATACTCATATTCCGGATGAAAGAACTGTTTTCTAAACTATTGTACCACCTTATTCGCGCAGCTCGAGCTGGCAAATGCCTCGGGCTTGGCCCGGAAAGAAAATCCCATTCCCAGGATATACCCCATCGCCTCTTTCAACGCGTCGTTACTCTTAAAGCCCGGATTGGTGTTGATATCCGCATGCACTTCCATATCCACTCCATACAAAGTGAACAGCCGGCTCAACGGATACGCCACTTCGACGCTCCTGGCCACCTCCTTCAACATCCTCTCCTTCACACTCATTTTCTGCCGGGAGATCTCGCTGTTGACATACATAAAACCACCCTTACCTTTCCGGATAAAGACGATGACCGTGGCGAACTCCGTCTCCGCGCCCTTTACCTGGCTGTCCGTACCGATACAGACCTTTAATTCATGACCCGCTTCCTTTTCCCTTACCAGAGCCGACCTGATCTCGCTGACGATATCCCTTTCTACCAGGGACCTGTCAAGCCGCCTCCACTGTTGCATTTTTTTCATACCATCCGTTTTAATTTTTCATTACGCTCGTCCTGAATCCGATGATCTCTACCCGGCCTTCAAGATGGTCCTTTTCATGAGGATTGGTTATCTCCGCAATGGTCATGGGCTTGTCAATATCCGTCTCGAAACCCAGATGCCTGCTCAGGCGCTGAGCCTTAGCCACGCTGAGCTTGCCGAACTCATACTTTGCGATCAGCCGTCCCTTCCGCATCAGCGCGCTGTCCACCAGCGATAAGGCGCTGTTGAAAGTGCATATCAGCTGAATATTCAGACAGTCCGCCAGCAGCCCGTCAGAGATATTCAACAGGTTGGATACAGACGACCCCGAATGATGCCGTCTGTCCATGATCACATTCTCCGCATCCTCGATAACAAGCACCGTATTCGGATTGTCCATCAATAGCTGGATAAAATCCGGGCTCGTCAGGCTCCCCGCTATGGAGGGGGAAAGGAACAATACCCGCTTCCTGATCTTTCCGATGAGGTAGCGCAAATAGGTCGTCTTCCCCGATCCGGGAATACCATGCAGCAGCACGATCCCCTTGTCGTTCTTTTTATTCAATCGCTTCCTGATCGCCTCATCCGTCTCCTTAAAGTCGTCTTCAAAGTACAGGTCCAAATCCAGTTTGGTGCGCTTGATCTCCATCGTCTTCAGGGACAATCTCCCGTTGTGCGATACCGCCAAATTGATCTCTAGTGGTTTTCGCTTATTCCTCTCCTTGAAATGACGCACCTTCTTAACCACTTCTTCGATAAACACATCCGCCGTTCCATCGTGCAGGATCTCGCAATATCCCGAGTCGAACTCCACAATGCAATTGTTTTTCATAACCGCAAATGTGTTGGAGAAACGAAACCCCTTATCCTTATTATCATACCACCTGTATTGGTATGTCCGTTCTATATCATCCCTGAACTGCTTGGTAAAAGCCTCATACGCCTTTTCTCCATCAATGTTACCTATATAGCTAACACTGGGGAGCACATTGAAACAATGCTGGTACAAGGATTTCCCATCCATCAGGTATCCGTCAAACAATGCGCTCGCATTGATGATATTCGAAAATTGTTGGTTGTCCATAATTAATTTTTAAAATAGCATTTGATCTTTCGATTACACGTTCGACCCGCCACCGTAGTGGTCGGCAATCAGGATGCTATTTCATTACAAGGATCAGCATGATATTCATTTTTGTGGTACCCCGGGGAATCGAACCCCAATATTCGGCTTTTCGGGCCGGCGCAATAGAACCATCTCTGCCAGAGTACCATTTGCGGAGAGGAAAGGGATCGAACCTTTGTATCCAGAAAAGGATAGCCAAAGCTTAGCAGGCTTGCACATTACCACTCTGTCACCTCTCCGTTGGTTGTCCCCGGGACTCGAACCCTGTACTCCTCATCCACAATGAGGCGCTTTACCTGTTAAGCTAAAGACAACATCCGTTGGCCCGCCGGGGCTCGAACCCGGAGCCTCCGCATTAAAAGTGCGGCGCTCTCCCATTGAGCTACGAGCCATCTCGTTGCGATCCCTGGAGCACAAAAAAACCCGGTCATCACTGACCGGGTTCTACCATTCAACAGATCCGCATCACGCGGATCCCCATGATATCTTTCCCGGTCGTCGCAGACATACCTCCCCCATTCGGCTACTAAACCAGTTTTGACTGGCCGGGTATCCGTCGCAAGAACAGCTATATCGTTGTGTTCTGTGGTGGAGCATAGTATGAAACAAAAACCCCGCAATCTCTTGCGGGGTTCGTTATAGTGTTTTAATTCTAAATAGATTATATACAAAATAAGCCCCGCACAGCAGTAGGATGTAGCCTCTCACTACTATTACCTACCTTTGATATGATAAATGTGCGTTGCATCCTTTTAAGATTTTTTTAACAGTGCAAAGATGCAACAATTTCTCTGATACCTCCAACTTTTTAGAAAGATATTTTTTCAAAAGCATCTTACATCCGACGACAGACATGAGGGAACTCCTTTTTCTCAACTCATTAAAAGCATTTATGCTTATGAAACGTCTGTTCATCATTCCCGTTGTACTACTCTGCCAGGCCCTGCTCTGTAGCGGCGTCGCCCCCGAATTTATCAACCCCACGGGTACCTATACCCTCACCGGCACCGTCAGAAGACATCATGTCCTCGGCCATTCCGGCGAGATCAGGGTGGAGTTGCTGGACAGTGGCAGGATCGCCATCTCCTGCTATATCAATAAAGGATATCCTAATTACGAGTCAGGGTCATTGATAGATACACTGGCCTATGACGACAACGTCGCCCGTTATCACCCATCCAATGACTCCACCTGCACTATCATCTTTCATTTTTATCTGAAGACGGTCGAGATCCTGGGGCTGTACGACGACCCTCATTCCGCCTGCGGTTTTGCCACCGGTGTCATGTCAGCCGCCATCTTTGAAAAAACTTCCGGGGACAGACCCGTGATCCAGGACCTGTCCGCGCATGGGACCGTGCATTGAGGCAGGCCAAAGCTTCCAGGCATGCAGCGCCAGCCATGACCAAACAATTGGTAGTTTTGTTTGTAATTCATCAGCAAACACAAAACCACCATGCACAATCAATCCCTCTTCGTAAAAATGGGCCTGCTCAACTGGGAAGGCCAGCTCAAAAGAACCACCAGCCTCTTGAACACCCTCACCGATGAACAGTTGGCACAGGAGATTGCCCCCGGCCGTAACACAGGCGCCTACCTGATAGGACACCTCATCGCCGTACACGACGCCATCGTTCCCCTCTTCGGATTAGGAGAAAGACTTCACCCCGAACTGGAAGAAATCTATATCACCAGCCCCGACAAGTCAGACAAAAAGACCCTTTCCATCCCGCAATTAAGAGAATACTGGAAAGAAGTCCACGGACACCTCGAACAACGCCTGGCCAGTCTCACAGAAGAACAATGGTTCCAGCGTCATATGTCCGTCTCCGAAGAAGATTTTAAGAAAGAGCCGCACCGCAACAGATTAAATGTACTTATTGGCCGGTCGATCCATATCTCTTACCACCTGGGTCAGCTTATCTTGCTGAAAAGCTAGAAGGCAGACCCATCCGGGGTTAGGAAGGTCCGAGGTTACAAGGCCGGAAAGATCAATTCCCCTTCACGGGCAACGCCCTCTTATTACCCCGATCCATCTTCAGCACACTGTCTGTATAGAGCGCGGCTCCCTCCCTGTTACCCATCGCCCCGTAGGCAGCAGCAATCTTATGCAACAACACAGGTGTCGCGCCCTCCTTGCGGGCAGTCTGCTGCAATTGAATAATTTCCTGGGTATACTGTTTCACCGGCGCCAGGTTCACACCGCCGGCATTATTGCGCATCGCATAATCCAGGAAAGGCAGCGCTTCCGCAGGGCGATCCAGTTTCAGATACAGCACAAAAATAGTACGTGCCTTGTCAAAAGTAGGCGCGATCGTATAGGATCGCCGGAAGTAAAAGGCGGCATTTTCATTGTCACCCATCTGCCCATAGATATTAGCAGCCCTGTCATAAAGGTCGGCCTCCGTAGGATGCTCGAGTACGAGGGCCTCTACAACCTTAACGGCATGCACCCAGTCTTTTACACCCGCATAATAATTATAGAGCGTGTCCATGGCATCCTCCCACTTCAGATTTTCAAACACAATGCCATAGGCCAGCCGGCCCTGTAGGGACGTGGAGTCGATGCCGCCGGCCAAACCTGAAATGGCCTGCCCGCCGCGAGCAAGCCCGACAACAGTTTGCTTGAACGGCCAGCTCTTCTTCAGCTTGCCGATCTTATAAGCCCCCGCCAGGGAATCCATTTCCAATACAGGCATAGTAGCCAACAGCCGGTCGAGCCCCATCTCGCCTGGAGAGGTCCCCGCTCCCGCAAACATACCCGCCGCCTTCATCGCCCTGTAGAATGCATCCGACAACAGCGCATATCCATGTATGTTTGGATGTACATGCTCCAGCAGCAGCTCATTCCCAATAATGCCATATTCCGAACGTGCTTCGAATGCGCTCCGGGTGTCAACCAGGTGCACGTTCTTGTACCGTGCCGCCAGATCAGGGATAATGTTATTGATCAGGGAAGGAGCCCTGAATCGAAGCGCATCCAATTCCTCCGCTCGTGAGAACCATGCCTTTGCCTGACCCGGGTCACCCTGTCTCAAAGACAGACGCCCTAAATAGTAATTACATTGCGCATACATGCTGTCCGCCGCCTCCGCCTCTTTGAAATACTGGTTGGCACCCACCCAATCACCTGCCTCAAAGGCCGCCTGACCCCGCGAATAGTTTTTCGAAAAATTTCGGTAATGACCACTATCCGCAGAAACACTGATAAAAGGCATAAGGTCCTTCTCATTCGATACAAGGTTACTGACAAAGACGGGAATATGCCGCTCATCCAGCAGTTGCAACGTCTCCTGCATATTATCCCTGAACTGGTCAATCCCACGCTGATAAAGCTTCGACCCATAAGGTATCTGTTCTTCCTCTACCATTACCTCCATACGCATCCTGGGATTAGCCGCATTTGCACCACGGAACAACGCCGCCACATGTTCATAGGTATTCGTCAGCCATTGCACGATCCGCAGTTTGCGCAGCGCCAGAAGAATATTTACGATAGGACGATTACTTCCGATCCTATCCGTAGAACCCACCCCCAGCGCTCCATAGTATTCGTTATGCCCGGTATAGATCAGCACCGCATCCGGTTGATAATCCACCACCTCGCGCGCAAAACCCAGCACAGTATAGGAATTGACCGCCGTCAGCGCAATATTGATCACTTCGAAATTCCTGTCAGGGTAGTCATGCATCAGCCTGTATTGAAGCCATCTGTGGAAGCTTCCATTATGGAAGTACGGATATCCGATGGTGGTAGACTCCCCCAGTACAAAGATCCGCATCGTCCCCGTGTCCTTCTCCTTCCTGAAAGGCTCGATATTTCCTGTAGTGGCATTTGCCTGGTTGGTAAAATATTTTTTGGAGGCCGCGGGGTTCAATATGAGATAGCCCTTATCCGCCGGATAGTCTATGAACAGACGCAGGTCATTGCCATAGCCAAACAGGCGAAGACATAGCTCGATGACGGGCAATAACACAAATGGCAGCAGGATACTTATCCATTTGAACAGGCGTGTCCTGCCAGGGGTGCGCCGGCCGGCGCGTTTATCAGGCTGGCCGTGGCCCGTGCCACGAGCTGTCTCTAAAGAAGTTTTTTTTCTGCTCATTTTCTTTCCGGCATGGTGATGCTTAATGGTTTCTCTCCTCTCAACATCCGCGCAGCCTCCCCTGTAAGCCAGAGATAGGTATCGGATGGTTTATGATCCATATCGATGAATTGTACATTCCTCCCTACAGGCGGGTCGTCCGAGGCTTTAAAGATGGCCGTACCTTCATTCACCTCGTCGAACATGGCCACATACAACATCCTGGCTCCCGTCCGGATCGCAGTAGACAACATCTGCCAATAAAATCGGCCACCCTGACGGGGAATGGAACCCACGGGTTTTATATCATCCGGGAACTCATGGACGCTGAGATTATGCCAGCTGAAGCCGGGATAGACACAGGGCACATAATCCACATGACTCCGATCGCACCACTGCATATCCCCCAGCATTATGTCCCGGTATCTGTCCATTTCATTATGCAACAGCGGCGAAAAACGTTGCACCGTCCAGGGCATCACCATATCGGCCTGCCGGATAAGATCATGCAGGTAGTCGTCATGAACACAGTCCGCATTGAGGTCCCTCCAAAAGGTCGGCACACCCAACATCACCGCACAGCCGCCATACAGGGAGTCATGCTGTAAAAAGTCGATCAGCCGCGACAATCCAATGTTACGAATATCATAAGGCCTGTCCGGAAAACCCACCCCCCAGATCACCACCACCGGCTTACCCCTGTGATGCAGATAGGTCTTTTCCCCCTTCTGGTTGGTCACATGGATAGAATCCACCAGGTACTTCCAGTCACGGATGATGGAAGAGCAATCCTCGCCATGCCCACGAAGCCCCGACAGATCATACATTACGGCAATGGCCCTGCGATATTTGGAAGCAGCTTCCAGCGCATGTTGCAGTATTATCACCGACTCCTTTTTGCGCGCGCCTGGTGTCGCTTCGCCCGTCTGCCGCGTCTCGCCAAAAAACCGCTGCATAAACACCCCATCTACCCCATATTGCTGCATCCATTTGAAATGCAGGTCCGTGGTGCTTTGATCCAGCGAGCTGAAGAAGCGCGCCTTCTTCCCATCTGCCAGCATCAACGGCGTTTCATATGTCTTCTCATACTCGCTGACATCCGGCCAGAGGTCGATGCCGGAGTGATCCTGATCGCCATAGGCATAGCGCCCCGCCGGGCTGCCGTCGCCTGCCGCACGAAACCATCCCTGATAGCCCGCCATGACAAGTCCGTTATAAGTAGGATATAATGTCGCTGCGCTGTGACGTGTGTTTACCTCCAGGGTCATTCCGGACAAGATATCAGCCGCTCTTTTATCAACGGGAAGATGAGGATCTTTATAAGGATTGACAGGAGGTGTGGAGGGAGTAAAAGAAAGGATCAGCAGGGCGCCAAAAAGCAACAATCTATTCTTGTTCATCCTGCAATTAACGGTTCGGAGATTAACCAGGCACTTAATAAACCATTAATTCAGTCGTCCGGCAATAATTTTATCGCAAGTGGGCGCCAGCCGGGCAGGTCCGCCAAATAATCCCGCCCCATCGCCAGCCGGCCTGGTTATGCAATCACCTCCTGGAACGTTTTCCCAAAATCAGTCCCATAGATATCCCTATACTCCTTTAAGAATTTCTGATAGGCATTATTCGCCAGGGTATGGCGCCGCAGCTGGATAAGGCTTTTGCACTTATAGGTAAGGGCATCCTCATTCAGAGGGTCGAAGCAGAAAATGCAATTGGCAATCTCGATGATAAATTCCGGATCGGCCGCCGGATGATTCCTGATATATTCCAAACACCGGTCAATGACGGCATTGGAAACCTCCGATTTTATATCATCCAGCCAGTTATATTCCGTCTGTGCCAAAAAGCCCCCCCTTTTTATAATGTTTATCAGGGGGCGTATATCCGTCCTGGCCGCATTCGGTGCAGGTTGTAACAGGGAAACATATTTTTTATAGTCTACATATACATCCTCTTCGGGGGTTTGGAACTGCCAGTACCCCGATTCCTTATTGATCACCGTATTGCCTACCTTCTCCAAAATGGCTTTTAGCTTTGCCAGATTGACAGATCGATTGTTCTTGGCGTCCTTTTCCGACTTATCATGCCAGAGTATCTCATTGAGCCCCTCCGAGGAAATGCCCCTGCCATTACGAATGGTATAGGTAAGGATGATGAGGAACAGCTCCTTGAGCAGGGGTGTGAACAGCCGCGTGATATCGCCGCCCTCCTTATCAAATACCTGGAAGGAGCCAAACAGGTATACCCCCGGATAAATATTCTTCTCCAAAGGCTCGTTGACAGCAGAAGGTCCCGCGACAGGTTCCACCGGCGCCGCTTCATGGACAGCAACAGATGTGCTCCCCGCAGCAGCGGCAGCTTTTTTACGTTTGCGCATCAGCCAATAAACACCCCCGGCTGCTATAAGCAGCGGCAGGACAACATACAAATAATTTATATGCCCTCCCGCTTCAGGCAGCCCCTGTACAACCTCCGCCCTCTCCGGCGGAAAGTTCAGCGTATATATTTTTACCTGCGTAACCCTCTCCTTTGTCTCCTCCTTTGAATACAGCAGCGTGACAGCTATAAGCTTATTGCTGACGGGCGAATAATAAAGGTCCGCATAGGACTGTACATCATGGAAGCTGTATGGGATCGCGTCCCCTTCCGGAACATAAGCCGAGTCCGTAAACGAGCCCTCTACCAGCTGAAGACTGGAATTATAGCTGTCATTGGCATAGATGAGCCCATACCAGGCGTCCGGCTTCGGCCCTATCACCAGACTGTTGGAGAAAGTGAACGGCGTGCTCTGGGTCTTCAGCGTATACAGCTTCCTGAAAGAGCTGCCCTTTATATCGTACCTGTACAGGTCATAATAATTACGCGGGTCCAGCATCTGATCGCCCGTCTGACTGCCATAGCCGCCAACGACATAGGCGTATTTCCCATCCGGTGATAATCCCAGGGCCGACAGATAGCGTGGAGGATAATAATCTCCCGTAGTATGTATGCTGTCCCACTTATGGGTTGTAAAGTCATAGCGTATCACCCTGTTCTTATATCTCAGCTGTCCATAGCCGCCGATCATATATAAAGAGGAGTCGACAGGCGTAATGAACTTGTTTGCGTGCCAGTATTCCGTAATGAACGCATAAGGCATGGTAATATCCCACCCATGACGCCCAAAATCAAACGTCATGAGAAGCTTCTTATCCACGAATATATCATACAGCTTGTCGCGAAAAGTGTCGTACAAGGTCTGATGGCCCAATATAAATTCCTGGTGACGGCTCGGTATATAGTCCGTGTTGTGCTCGTCCATCTTCATCGAACAGATAGCCAGCGAGTCCGAGCCCGCCACATAGATATTGTCATGCTTTGCATCATAGGTCACCGCGCCATATCCATTCAGCGTGAACGAGCTGATCAGTTCCCATTTCTGATACTTGGGCTTGATCCATACCGCATTCTTGATCCTGGCCACCCGTTGGTCTATCTTGTCATAGGTGACATCGCCCGAAGTTTCATCCAATGGCCAAAAATATTTTAAGCTGTTCTTCTCGAATATCTTTATATCCCGGATACGCATGGGCGGTATATCCCTCGTCTTGAATTTCTGAAAGTCATTGGCCCCCCAGAGGATCTTAAAACAATTGTCGATAGCCGCTGGTATCGGGCTGCTGCCAATATTTTTCCCGTTGACCGTGAATTGGAGGTTATGATCTTCCAAATTGCATTTAAAGACAAACTGGTTCCATTCTTTATGCAGCTGAATGCTATCCACCGAGAAGCTGATACCCGAAAAATTCTCCCCGATGATGACCTTGAACAGACGCAAAGGTTGATTGTAGATGAGGTCGATGTTCTGCCCGCTCGTGGAGATCATGCGAACGATATAGCCAAAATAAATAGACCGGCCCGGGATCAGCCGGATATCGAAGCTGAGGTCAAATCCTTTTTTAAAGCATAGCGAATCGTCCGGGGAAAGGTCGAGGCTGGTCCTTTTTTCCTGGACAACTTCATGGCTGTTGAACATCAAACCATAAGATTGGGCAAAAGTGCTAATCGTTGAAAATAGAGAAATTATGATGCAATAGATATACCTCATAAGCTGAGCGTAAAAATAGCTCATTTTCCTGTACTGTCGTCACTTGAATGCCAGATGGCCCGGATCGTTTCTTCATCACCCAAACCATCAGGTGTAGCCACGCTCGGATCATTGGCATAATACCAGATCTTCTTCTCCAATGGCGATCGTCTCGTACGGCTTCCAGGCATTTCCAGGTGTCCATTTGAATCTGTCTTGCGGATCCAGTTATCCGCATAGTGAAGCCACTGACTGCGATACGCTGCCGGCTGATGCGCAAACCAGGATATCTCATCATAACCCCATATCCACACGAAACCTCCTTTGCTTGCATTGGGCTGGCTGGGATGATCGCTGACACCATAGTTGTCAAACTCTACGAGATATGGCAGGTGCTCGCATTCCCATCCGCTGGGAGTGATGCCGCCCTTGCTGCGAAGATAAAGACCATCGGAAAAACCCAGCTCCAGCCTGGCTTCCTCCGGCTTGTCAGGTATCTCTTTGATCCGGAGAGGGAAAGCATGAAAATCCAACAGGAGACTATCGCCCCTTTTCAATCCTCCGCCAGGCACATGGGCATCACAGAGTAATATATGACGACGGGCATGCTTTGATCCATAGGCGCGCGCCAGGGCAAACACCGATGCCCACCATGAAAGGTCTTCGTCATTGCTGTTCATCAGCTCCACCTGTCCATAGTGGATCGCCTCAAAACCCAGATCTATATAGCTGGCTGCGAGAAAGTAGAACCACAGTCGTGTCTCCACCCGGCTGACGTCCGGCACCGATGCGCCTTTACCCCATTGGTCACGACGCCGCCCATTCGTATAAAGCATGCCCTCATAGCTGAAATTTCTTTTTTCCACCGGCATATCCAGCGCCCTGAAAGCCCAGTCCGGCACAGGCACCTGCTCCACCTTGTTCGTAACGATCTCGAAGATGCATGCTTCCAGCATCCGGTCCGGATCGTCCTTTAATACTTCCGGCACCTGCTGACGCGCCCTTTCAAAATTGCTCAGCAGCCTGTCCTCTCCACCCCAGAGACAGATACTGCGCCCGATAAATTTGGCGCCCACATTGTTCAACATACGGAGATTATCGTGCAGATCGCCCCTGCCATTGAGAAGACCTTCCATCGTGATGGCGCGGGAAAGATAATTTTCCAGCACACCCCGCGATATGGTTTTATCAAAGTGATAGTCGGGCAGCGCTAAAGAAAGGCTCCCCCCGGAAGAAAGGTGGAGCAAAACTGCTATGGCAAATGCTACTGATCGCATAGGTATTCACATTTAAAATCCGGCGACCCCCCATGTCTTATTAGGCTTCGGCCCCATGAACAGCTCCAGCGTCCCGCCATCCACCAGCTGCTGATGCGTAAACCAGGGCGTCGCCAAAGTCTTCCCGTTGAACTTAGCCGACTGGATAAATTTATTTACAGCCGAGCTGCCATGAGCCAGTATAGTAAACTGTTTCCCCGATGGCAGGTCGATGGTCACCTTACTAAACACAGGACTTCCGATAGTATAGCTCGCCAGACCAGGCGTCATCGGGTAAAAACCCATGGAAGAAAAGACCACAAAGGCCGACATACCCCCTCCATCCTCATCCCCCGGAATACCGAATATATCATCCCGGAACCATGCGTCCAGCAGGAAACGCACCCTGCTTTGCGTCTTCCAGGGCGACCCCGTGAAATTATACAGATACGGAATATGGAAGCTCGGCTCATTACCCATCGAATACTCTCCCGTAAGTGCCGTGGCATCCGGGAATTTGTACCAGAAATCATACCGGCTCCGGTCGAGACCTTCCCTGAACAGTTGATCCAGCCTGTCTTCAAAGGCTTTTTTACCTCCCATCAGCCCGATGAGTCCCGGAATATTCTCCTGCACCTGCCATAAATAAGTCCACCCATTGTTCTCATCATAATAATCCCTTCCACCCGTCCCCCCGTCAAATTTAGGGTCGATGTCGATCCAGCGGCCATCCGCATCCCGTGGCAGAAAGAATCGTTTGCTGCTGTCCCAAAGGTTCCGGAAGTTCAGCGCCCGGAGGGCGAACAAATGCTGGTCGTCCTTCTTACCCAGCTCGCCCGCCATTTCAGACAATGCCCAGTCATCATAGCACGCACCCAGCGTCACCGCAACAGCCTGTCGTTTTTCGAACGGATGCACCTCAGCCACCGTCTCTTTCTCATCCGGATGGAGCGCAGGAAAGTACCCTTTCTCGTGATAGAAATCATCCAGCGCGGTCTTCGGCCCATTGCGCCAGGGCAGCAACGTTGCGGCAGTAGCATTCTTCCGCATACCTTCATAAGCCTTTTCTATATCGAAATGACGCAGCCCTTTACGGTACGCATCCAAGAACACCACCGAAGAATGAAATCCATTCATACAGGCATGATCTCCAAAGAGCACCGGAAAGGTAGGCATCCACCCGCTCTGTTCGTACATGCGTACATACGACTGCAGCATATCTTCCTCACGGGCCGGCTCCAGTATCATACGCAGCGGATGCAGCGCCAGGTAAGTGTCCCAGGACCAGTCATCCACATAAAAGGGCCGCGTCTCCCGGTGCACCTTATTGTCATAGCCGCTGTAGTAGCTCCCATCCTCGGTGATGTCCACCATCCTTTCATAACATCGATACAGGGCCGTATAAAAAGCTCGCTTTTGCGCTTCCGTGCCGCCCGTCACCTTTATCTTCGACAGAACATCCGTCCATTGTTTTTGTCCCTCCGCAGACAGCTGATCAAAGCTCCGACCCTTTATTTCTTCGTCGAAGGTCTTCCTCGCCTGTTCAGCGCTCACATAGCTGATAGCATATCTGAACTCCACACTCCGCACAGAAGAAGGGAAAGACACAGTCGCTCTCCGCCCTTGCACAACAGTAGTTCCCGGCGTGCTAAAGACCCCGTACAGATAGACCTTTATATCTCCATGGTATGTCTCAACACCCGCGATCTCGTGAGCAGAAGGAAACTGCCACCCTGGGTCCCCCTCATTGTAAGGCGAAAAAAGCAACGCAGCATCCGCCTCCGCAGGAAACCGTATACGGAACAATCCCGTGCGCCGTCCCGGCGTAAACTCGACACCCACATTGTCATCGATCAGCCAGGTGGAATAATACCAGGGCCGGTTGATCTCCAGGTTGTGATCATAGGTGGGCCTTCCGTCCCAGGCCTGATCGCCCGTGCCATGGATAGAAGCCTTTAACGCAAACACCTGCCCTAGCCGGTGTGAGACTATCGTCAACGGGAAGTCCGATATCTGATCATCCATATAATCCTTCCGCGTGGGTGTGAATCGTATGAGCTGATTCGGCAGCTGTACCGTAGGACGGGTAGGTTCCAGCAGCTGGCCCACATTGCCGATAGTAGGGTCTACATAGGAAGCATTGGATCTTACAACGGGGATGGAATCACCGGCCATCAATGGTTGCATAGGGCCGAGAAGCAGGGCGAGGGTACATATGTGCAGTAAGCTTTTTCTCATTTCTTAATATTTATACCTTCTTAATACCCAGCGTTCTGGGCCCACTTGGGATTCAGGATCATCTCCTGGAAAGGGATGGGAGCTAAATACTTTTGCTGCAGTGCGGCAGGGTTGCCCGACACCGTAGCAGGAATAGGGTTCTCCGAAGGATCTCTCCCCGCTATCACCTGCGGCAGCAGCTGCAGCCGGACAATGTCGAACCAACGCACGCCAAACTCACCCGCAAACTCATACGACCTTTCAAAGACGACAGAGTCGCGGAAGGCCGTACCGCTAAGACCCGCCGTCAGATCAGGCAGTCCCGCACGATGACGTACCAGGTTGACGGCATTATAGGCATCCGAAGATGGACTGCCCGCAGCCATCGTGGAAGCCTCCGCATAATCCAGCAGCACCATGGGGTAGCGGATGATGTCCAGCGCCTTGTTCGTACTTGGGTTCATGGAAATAATGGAGGTATCCGTCTCTGTAACACCGTCCCCATTCAGGCCTGACCGGAACTTCTTATAATAAGGGTGACGGGCATGGGTAGCCGCATCATCCCAGTTGACGATCGTGTATGTCTTCTTATCCGCATTCATCAGCTTGATCTTCGTATAGAAGGTAGCATCCGTACGGGTACACTTGGGAGCATTCTTATAGAAATTGATCTCAGGATAGTAGTCATCCCATCCGCCATTTCCGCTGAGACTCGTCTCTTCCAGCGGCACACAGGAGTTGCCATAACCCCGCTGGGGAAGATTACCGCTGACATTGTACTCCAAGGAGAAGATGGACTCAGATGAATTGTTTGTAGAGAACACCTTGTCATACGGTGTATTCACATCGAAAGGTCCGCTCTTGATCACAGAGTCCGCCTCCGTAGCAGCCAGTGCATAATTGGAGATCTGGTTCAGCGGCCAGCCGGTCATCGTCAGGTATACATCTGCAAGCAGCGATCTTGCAGCCCAGGAAGTTGCCTTGCCGGGTTGTCCCGGCCAGCTCGCAGGCAGCATCGCCTTGGCCGCCTGGAGGTCCGAAACGATGGCTGTATAAATGTTGGCAACCGAGTCGCGGGGCGGGTTGGCATTGGGATTAGTAGGTTGCAAGATCAGCGGCAGCGGTCCGAATGTCCTCACGAGATAATAATACCCCATCGCACGTAGAAAATAACATTGACCCGCCACCTGTGCTTTTTCCTCATCGGTAGCCGACGCCTTCTGATAATTGGCGAGTATATTATTAGCCTGATAGATGCCCTTCCAGGCATTGTACACAGCCAGGTTGCCGTTTTGGCTCGTGCCGCTGAGACGGTCGAACTCGCGGAAATCGCCCTTGTTAAGACCCGGGTCCGTTGTCAGGTCATCCGCTCCGAAATAGGTCGTCATCTTGCTGGTAAAACCAAACACCCCATCATAGGCATATTGCTCGTATGTGCCCGCGAGAGAGGCTTCAAGGTCCGCCGCAGTCTTGAAATAGGTGACGGGCGTCAGATTACCCCTCGGATCTTCATCCAGTTTTTGGCACCCCGCCAGCGTCAGCGAGCCGAGTATCGCACATGGGAAAAACCATTTTTTGTTCATTTTTATAATTATTTATAATGATGTTAAAATTTCTATCGATTAGAATTAAAAGCTTGCCCTCAGTCCCAGTGTATAGGTGCGGGGATTGGGCACTACCCCCGTCTCCAAACCTTGGGCCACCGCAGGATGCGCGCCATAGTTGGCATTGGTGACTTCAGGATCATATCCCGGATAATGCGTGATGGTAAAGATGTTCTGTCCGCTGACATAAACTTCCAGGCCATGGATATTCACCCTGTTCAGCAGGTCCTTCGGCAGACGGTAGCCCAGCGAAAAATTCTTCACTTTGATATAGCTCGCGTCAAAGACATATCGGCTGCTGTTGATAAAGTTCTGGCTGCTGGGGTCGAAGGTGGGGATATTCGTCTCACGCTGCGTCGTCCAGACATTCAGGATATCCTTATTCGTCGGATTCCTTGCATCGCCCAGCCCTCCGAATGTATATGGTATAGTGCCCGAATAGATGGAATTCCCATGCGTACCCTGGATCATGACAGTGAGCGTCCAATTACCATAGCTGAAATCATTGATCCAGCCAAATGAATACTTCGGCGTGCCGTTGCCGATGACCATCAGGTCGGACGTAGTATATTTATGATCGCCATTCACATCCACATATTTGGAATCACCCGGCTTCATACCAAAAGCCGTAGCGTCCGATGCTTCATGACTCTTCCAGGTACCCAAAAATCTATATCCATAGAAATTCCCCAGCGCCCGGCCTTTGACAAGGATGGCTTCTCCATTCTGCGCCGAGCCGATATTGCCTTCCACGATGCTGTCCAGCGAGCCCAGCGTGAGCACCTTATTCGTATTAAAGGACAGCGTAAAGTTGGTTGTCCATTTGAACTTGCCTTCCACCACCGGAGTGCCCCCCAGCGAGAACTCGATACCTTTATTCTCCAGGCTTCCAATGTTGTTCGAATAAGAGCCGCCCGCATCCCACAGCGGAATGGGCTGGGAATACAACAAATTAGTTATCTTCTTATAATAAGCATCCGCTGTAAAGGTGATACGTCCTTTCAGGAACGATGCATCGACACCCACATCCGTAGTCGCATCATTCTCCCACTTCAGCGTTGTCGTCACCGGCGTACCCAGCGGCGTGCCGACGGAAAGAGTAGAACCATCATAGAAATACCCTACGTTGCCATAAGGACCCTGCGCACCTGTGATCAGCTGGGCAATGGTAGCATAGGCCCCAACAGCCTGGTTACCCGCTACGCCATAACCTGCGCGTAGCTTCAGGTCCGAGATCCATGTATTGGATTCCATAAATTTTTCTCTGCCGATGTTCCAGCCTACCGCTACCGACGGGAAGGTGGCATACTTCTTCGTCAGATGTGACGAACCGTCACTACGGATGCTGGCCGTGAGCAGATATTTGTCCTTATAAGAATAGTTGACCCTGCCCATATAAGATTGGAGAGCGTCCGCCACATAGCCCGAAGTGGTCTTCTGGCTCCGGCCAAGACCGAGATTGTAATAACCGTTGGCATAGGTGGAGAGATTGGTGGCCGTGGCCTGTACATTGACGCCTTCATAAGACTGCTGCTCATACAGGGCCGTCAGCGTGATCGCATGGTCACCCAGTCGGTTGGTATAGGTAAGGAAGTTACTGTTCTGCCAATTATGGGACTTCCCCGAATAGATCGCCGCATAGTCCGAGTTTACCGCACCCTGGGAAGTCTGCGGTCCGTATAACAGCTGTTGGAAACTGGAACCTGTCTGATAGGTATTGTTGGAGGTAAAGGTCAACCCCTTCATGATGCGATAGGTCAATACACCCGTACCCGCCACGGTAGTGCTGCTGTTATCGTTCAACCCATTCGTCAGCTGTGCCACCGGATTGGTCTGATTGGATGCATAGGGCGATTTCAGGATAAAATTACCCGCCGCATCACGTATCGGTGAAGTAGGGTCCCATTGATACGCCTGCGCAAAAGGGTCTGTAATGTCCCCTGCAAAACTATTGTTCCGGCTGGATGGCATCACCGTATAGACATTGAACTTCAGGTCCAGGCGGTCGTTGACCTTTATATCCACATTGCTCCGGAGCGTTGTCCTTTTATAATAGGAGTTGATGAGCAGTCCCGGTTGATCCAGGTGGTTAAAGGAAAAAAGGTATCGTACGTTCGAGGAGCCGCCCGATATGCTGACCTGGTAGTTCTGTATCCAGGGTTTTTGTGTGATGGCGTCCTGCCAGTCCGTGCCCGGATTGCTCTTGAATGTATTCAACTGTGCCTGGGAGAAGGGAGGCGTCGTACCTACCGCCACGTTTTGTGCATTGGCCGCTGTGGCGAAATCATACGCATTCATCAGATTGAGCTTCCTGGCCATCATCGACTTGCTGAACCATGGATTGAAGTCGATCCTTGCCTTACCTTCCTTACCTGTCTTCGTACTGATAATGACCACCCCATTGGAGCCTCTCGATCCATAGATCGCCGTGGCCGACGCATCTTTTAGTATTTCCAGGCTTTCGATATCGTCCATGGACAGCGATTCGATATTGCCCCCGATGAACCCGTCGATGACATAAAGTGGGTCGTTGCCGCCCGTGATGGAATTGGTGCCGCGGATACGAACGCTAAGACCCTGCCCAGGCTGACCGCTATTGGACTGAACGACAACCCCGGAGGTAGTGCCTTGCAGGGCCTGTTCTACCCTGACCAGGGGGCGTTTGGCAATCTCGTCCGCCTTGACCGAGGCCGTAGCGCCCGTAACATCCCGCTTGCGCTGGGTACCATAACCCACCACGACAACGTCATTCAGACTGCGGCTGTCCGGTCTTAAGCTTACCATAACAGAGCCCCCCGGTCTGGCCGCCATTTCACTGTTGGCATAGCCGACATAGGAGATGACCAATACGGGCTTAAGCTGTCCTGCTGCTGAGATCTGGAATACACCACCCGCATCGGTGGTAGTGGAAGTGTTCGTGTTCTTGACGGTAACAGTGGCTCCGGCCAGAGGCTTGCCTTCCTCATCCGTTACCTTGCCTTTGATGACCTGATCCTGGGAGTACCCCCGGAGAAGGGCCAATGTCACGAGAAGCAGTACTAGACATTTTTTCATAACGCAAGCAATTGTTTTGGTGGTGAATATTTTCCTGCAAATAAGCCCGGCGGGGTTAATAGAAGGGCTAATAAAGAGATTAACGGGTGCGTTAATTATACTCATTAACAAAAAAAACGGGCCGGCCTTACCAGGCCGACCCCTGGCCAGGCCGGTCTACGACCGGCCTGGCTGGCAAATTCCAAAGAATTAATACCCATCATTCTGTATAAGCACCGGCTTATTCCTGTCTATCTCCGTCTGCTGGATAGGCCAGAAAGCATAGTTGTCCTTGTAAATAGTCGTGACACCCGGGTTAAGGGGGTTCTGAACAAACCCATTCAATTTCTGTGCGGCAATACCCCACCTGCGAAGATCAAAATAGCGCAACCCTTCCAACGCAAACTCCACCCGCCTCTCATGACGTATCCGCTGACGCATATCATCCTGCGTAAGACCCGCCGGCAAAGCCGGCATATTTACACCCGGACGGGCACGCACCTCATTCACCTGCTGATACACCGAGGCATCCGGACCCGCCGCCTCATTTTGCGCCTCCGCATACATAAGCTTGATATCCGCATAGCGCAACAGCACATAGTCCTGATCATCCAGCAGGGCATCCGTGGGATTGGTCACCGTGGGGTCCAGCCATTTCTTGGCAGGATAAAATCCATTCTCCCATTCACCCGTACCTGGGTTCCCAACCTGGCCTGGATAAGGCCATCCCTGAGCAGGGCCATCTCCCGGCATAAAGAAGGTCATCGTCTTGCGTGGATCACCCGGCTCATATTCGTCGATCATGTCCTGGGTACCTTGTACATCCCACCACCCCGGACCGCTCAGCAATGCCGCCAGCGATTTTTGACCATGCGTAATAGTAGGCGCCTGGAATTGCACCGAGAACATGATCTCAGGACTCGACTTCTGATCAGGTTTATAAAAGTTGGAAGGGTAGTGCGTGTTGAGGGAAAAGAGACCGTCATCGATGACCTCCTGTGCCAATGTGGCAGCTTCGGCCCAGCGTTGCTCGAACAGCAGCATCCTCACCTTGTAGCCCTGCGCCGCCGCCTTCACCGCATGCCCTGTTGTATACTTCACATCGGGCAGATAGGCAATGGCACTGTCAAAATCGCTTTCCACCAGTTTTAAGATGTCTGCCCTGGGAGATTTAGCACGTGTGCTTTTATAGTCAATGGTAAAAGGATCCTCCGTCACCAGGGGAACATTCCCATACAGTTCCGCCAGTTCGAAATAGAAGAACCCGCGCAGGAAGAACCCCTCGCCCTTGTATTGCTTCAGCTTATCGCCCGTCAATACCTTGTCTACATTGGCCAGAAAATAATTGGCCGCCGCAATGGAAATATAGCCATTGCTATAGTAGCTGGCGGCAAAACCGCTGCTGGTGGGTGTGAGACCCGCCGTCAATGCCTGCTGCGCCCCCGCTATATTGTGACGGGTATAGGAATTATCGGAGTAGTTGTCCCACCAGAAAGGCATGTACTGGGGGATATATCCCTCCGTGGAAGGACAATAGAACCTGTTATAAATTCCCGTCAGCGCCAGGTCCGCGTCGCCAGGCGAAGTCCAGAAGATATTCGTCGAGATCTTATCCGGCGGAGTGACATCCAGTTTCTTACATGCCGTAAAGAGTGTCGTGCCTGCCAGGATCAGCTGTACTATATATTTTGTTGTCGTGTTCATTGGGATGTACTTTTAAAAGTTAGAATTGAACGGAAGCTCCAAAAGTGAAGGTCCTGTTCTGTGGATAGTTGGCGAAGCCGTACCATGCGTCTGGCTTATTGCTGATGTCCAGCCTTTCCGGATCAGTGCCCTGCTTCAGCGGCGTAAAGAGCGCCAGGTTGTCCACAGCGCAGTAGATGCGGAAATTCTTCAGGTCATGTATGAACTTGCCCGAAAAAGTATACCCTATCTGTACATTCTTGATCCGCATAAAGCTGGCATCATACAGGTGGAAGGTCGACTGGAAATTGGTGATCCTGGGATAGCCGTAAAAACCCATATACAGCTTCGGCATGGTAGTGGATGGATGCTCCGGCGTCCAGCGATTACGCCAGTCCACTGTAGGCGGCGCCCCCTGGGCAAAAGGATCGACACCCCATTTATATAAATACAGCTTATTCCCTTGCGATCCATACAACATAACGCTGGCGTCAAATCCTTTCCAGCTGCCACCCAGCGTCACGGAATATTCGAACTTCGGGTATTGCCCGCCGAATACCTGGCGGTCATCGGCATTCACCTTATTGTCACCCGTGATGTCCTTATATTTTATATCACCCGGTGTTGGAGTACCACCCAGGCTGGATTGGTCCGGAGCCTTATTGATATCATCCTGGTTCTGGAAGATCCCGTCCGCTACATAGAGATAGAAGGAATTGATCGGCTCGCCGTTGCGCATGATCGTCTGCCCGTCAGGTCCTGTGATCTCATCCTTTCCAAAAGAGACCAGCTTGTTGCGATAGGTCTGGAAATTGGCCGCCACATAATAATTAAAGTCCCTCCCCAGCTTGTCCTGGTATCGGGCGCTGAGCTCGATGCCTTTATTCCTCACCGCGCCATTGTTGATAGTCGGCGGCTGCAGACCAAGCCACAGCGGTACCTGCGAGCTTCTCAGGATATCATAGGTGTATTTAGAAAACCAGTCCGCCGAGATACTAAGCTTATTATTAAATACCGTGATGTCCGCCCCCAGGTCGAATACCCGTGTCGTCTCCCAGGTAAGATTGGGGTCTACCGTAGTGCTGGCCGTAACACCAGGCAGCACATTACCTGCGTAGGCGTAGCTATTCGGTTGCAATACCCGTTGATACGGATAGGTGCCAATGTTTTGGTTGCCGATCTTACCCCAGGAAGCACGCAGCTTCAGGTCATTCAGCCACATGACATCCTTCAGGAATGTCTCTTTGGAGATCCGCCATGCTCCCGAGAAGGCGTAGTACAGACCCCATCGGGAATCCTTTGGCAGACGGGAAGTACCGTCATATCGGATGCTGCCGCCAAATAAATATTTGTCATCGTAGTCATAGTTCAGGCTGCCATAGTAGCTTCGGATGATCCATTGCGCCGAGGTCCCGTTGTTCGTCTGCCCGTTAGGCGAACCCGCATCCAGCTCCGCGAGTGAATTGGTAGGATAGCCCGTGCGGAAGGCATTTAGCTGGCTGTAGTTGTCCACCTCCTGTTGCGCGCCACCCAGCAATGCGAGGTTATGACTGCCAAAGCTGCGTTTATAGTTCAGCTGACTGTAATAGGTGGTATGAATGTCATCATTCTCGCCCGTGGTTAATCCTAAGTTCGCGTTGTAGTTGCCCGCGGATGACATATCATTATAATAGTACAACGGGATAGTGGGTTCGAAAAGCTTCGATTTATTGACGTCGAAGATGATACCCGCGCGGTTTTCCCACTTGAGCCCTTTGATAAGGTCGATGTCCAGGCTCATATTTCCCTGGCCGTAATAATCCGGGTTTTTAATAGGTATCTGTGCAGTCAGGATAGGGTTCTTGTTGCCCAGCTCTTTTTGGTAGGCCTTGGCATACCATTTCCCATCCGGTGTATGAGCCGGGAACAAAGGTGACTGGGACAAGGCGGAAATATAAAGGTCCGTGCTGCTGTTGTTGCCCGGAAGGGTCCTGTCGCCATAACGTATCTGTATATTCGTACCCAGGGTAACTCTTTTATTGACTCTCGAGGAAAGACCCAGGTCTAATGTGTATTTCTTATAGCTAAAGCCCAGCATCGTGCCCGGCTGGTCCGTGTAGCCAAGTCCCAGGCTATAGGTTGTGCCTTCTCTTCCACCGCTGAGGTTCAGATAGTGGTTCTGGACCGCCACAGTGCGGAACATATCGTCCAACCAATCGTGATTAGGATATTTCACCCTGTCCGTAGCGTTTTTGTACAGGTCGATCTGCCCCTGTGTGTAGATCGTATCCCCCGTGGAATTTTTATAAGCCTCATTCAGCAGCTGCATATACTCCGCTGAATTGGTGATCAGCTTTGGCAATCGGGTTGCGCTGGCAATACCGACATTGTAGTTGTACGTCAGCGTGAATCCTCCGCTCCTGCCCTTCTTTGTTTTGACGACAATAACCCCGTTTGCGCCTCTCGACCCGTAAATGGCCGCCGAGGCAGCATCCTTCAACACCGTCACCGACTCGATGTCATTCGGATTGATGGCAGCCAGGTTGCCCGGGAGCCCATCCACGATGATAAGGGGGTCCGTACCCGCGCCGCTGAAAGTAGTGATACCACGGACACGCAGCTTCAGCGTTTCATTACCCGGCTCCGCCGAATTCTGTACCACCGACAGACCCGGCAGCTGACCTTGCAGAAGGGCCGTAGGATCCGTGGCCACTCTTTTGGTCATTTCTTCGCCCGTGACCGAAGCCACCGCGCTGGTGAGCTTGCGCTTTTCCTGGGTGGTATAGCCTACGATAACGATCTCATTGAGCTTCGTCGCGCTCACCTTCAGACGGAGATGGATAGCGCTCGTCGAGCTCGTCACACGTATTTCCTGCGACTCATAGCCGATGGAAGATATGATGAGTATACCCCCGCCATCGGGTATTTGTAAATTGAATTTTCCGTCAACATCCGTATAGGTGCCCATGGAAGTCCCTTTCAGCTTTATAGACACGCCCGACAACGGCTGACCCGTGCTGTCCGACAGGATGGTTCCCATGACAGGCAGATAGGCCGGAGGTGGTGTTACTGCTATCGGCCCCACAGCCGCAGGAGCTTGCTTTTTTATAACGATGATCTTATCCACCCTTGACCAGGACAGCTGCTGATCATGCAGGCATATTGCCAGCACTTCCTCGATCGTAGCATTGGAGACCTTGACACTGATGTTTTTTGTGTCTTTCAGCAGTTTGTCCTTATAAAAGAATTGATAATCGCTTTGTTTTTCTATTGCCCTAAAGACAGCCTTCAGGGAAACATTGCTTTGTGAAAGGGTGATCTTCTGGGTATACCCTTCCTTCGCGGCAAGCTGCAGACAGGTAGCAAGCAGAAAGATGGTCGTGAGCTTCATGATCAGCAGAATTTTCAATTTGACAGGCATGCCCATGGCGCGCCCGGGGAAGCCCCCCCTCCCGGAGAAAGGGGCTTTGGAAAGCAGTCGCAAATACATAACTTTGTTTTGTTTAGGTTAATAATGACACAAAAAGTAGCCTAGATCACAGCCAGCAGTGTTGCCGCACTACTGGCTTTTTATTTTTTCGGGTGGCCTGTTGTTAAAAGTGGCCCCCCTTAAAAAGTCGTAACTTTCGTACCTCAGTTACATTCGTATCCATCGTTTCACTCGGATGCTTCGAAAGCTCCTCCTCGTTCGTAACCTTCGCTTTGCTCGGTTATCCAGGTCGTCTGTGACGACCTTTTGTTTGTCGGTTGTCCCTCGTTAAAGGGCCCGTAAATATTGGGTCAGGGGAATACCGTAATTTTTTTTCCTTCTACCTTGAAATGGATCTCATTTAGCTCCAGTACTTTTAAGAATTGCGATAAGGGCACGTTACGGGACACCTTACCCGTGAATCCATCGTTCGTAATGTCGCCGTTGAATATTACTTCCACATCATACCATCTCGACACCTGCCGCATCAGCGTATGGATGTCCGTGTTGTCAAACCAAAAGAACCCATCCTTCCAGGCTGTCTCCAAACCCGTGTCGATACCCTTCAGCACCGTGATCTTTCCCTTGGCAGCCTGGTCGCCTGCAGCTGACCGCCCATTACCGACCCCCTGTCCCGACGCGGCCCCCGGAGCGAACCGTGCCTGCTGTCCCGGCGACAGCACCAGCCTCGACTGTTCTTTTCGTACCGCAATGGCCCCTTCCAGCAGCGTGGTCTTTACGGAAGATTCATCACTGTATGCATTGACATTGAAATGGGTTCCCAGTACCTGTATCTCTCCTCCGCCTGCAACGACCATGAATGGCTTGGAGGGATTGTCCGCTATTTCAAAGTAGGCTTCGCCCGTGATCTCTACTCTTCTTTCCTTCCCTGAAAAAGAGGTGGGGAATCTCATGGAAGAGGCAGCATTCAGCCATACCTTCGATCCATCGGACAGCACCAGCATGTATTGATTGCCGCGGGCCGTGGAGATAGTGTTCAGAAGAGGAGCGTCGTTGTTTGAGGTCCCGCCAGCAGCGCCCCCGGCAGCCCCTCCCTTATCAGTGGCGCCTCCGTTATCCATATAGGCAATCTGCCCATTGAGTTTTATTACCCGCGTATTTCCTTGTTGTGCCAGGTTGCCATTGGCCGCGCTGTCCAGTGTGATGGTGGTGCCGTTTGAAAGTGTGAGCATGGCATTCTGCCTACCCGGAGGACGGTCTCCCGCTGCAATAGCAGCAGGTTGCTGAGTCGCTGACGTCGGCGGCAGAGGAGATCCAGTTCGACGATCCAGGATAAATTTCCCCGCTATCACCAGCAGGATAGCCGCTGCCGCCGCCCATTTCCTCCAGCCCGCCAGCGTGAGGACACTTGTCTTTTTGGGTATTGGGGTCGGGGTGATCTTCTCATGGATAAGGGCCAGCAGCCTGTCCTCCGCCCCAGCCGGGACGCCTGGTCCGGCACTGTTCTCCGAGGTCCTGATAACATCGGACGCAGCGGCACGCTGAACCACATCTTCATTAAACCTATCCTCCATCAGGCGACGCAGTGCATCGTCATCCGTATTGTCCAGGTATTCCAGCAGCCGGCGGCGGTCCTCCTCTGACCATTCCTCTTTTTCGAACAGCTGTTTCAGCCACTCAGTATGATTGTTTTCCAAAACTGCGTTTTAAATAAATACAAACCAGGGAGACCAAAAGGGGGGGATGATCCGGAAAGTTTTTTAAGGCCTTCTGGAAAGGAGTGGGAACGAATAGGTTTTATAAAATAAAAAACATCACCACCAACGCCGTCGATTCCGGATGCCTCCGGCTATATTCCCTAATAGTAACCAGCGCAGCAGAAAGATACTCCTTTACCGTATACTTGGAAATGTGTAGCTCCATGGCCGCCTCCTCATACGTCTTCCCCTGCAGTTTACAAAGCTCAAAAACCCTCCGCCGCTGCGGCGACAGCCGCGACAACGCGCTCTCCAGTATATTCCACTGAACCCCAAATTTTATCTCTTCCTCCGCCAAACCCTCCTCCGGCTGTGGCAGCTGCCGGTACAACAACGACTCTCTCAAACGGCGGCGCAGGATATTGATGCTCCGGTTATAGCAAAGCACAAAAAGCCATCCCGCCAGCGACTTCCCCGGGTCGATCGCGGCCCTCTTTTCCCACAGCGTAATAAAGACTTCCTGCAGAACATCTTCGGCAGTAGCCGTATCCCGCGTGATCTTTAAAGCATTGTTATAGATGGGGTGAAAGTACAGACGATATATTTCGTCAAATGCGGCTATATCCCCTGTCGCCAGGCGATGGGCTAATAATTTTTCTTTTTCATTATGGCAGTCGTTGGCGTGCATGGCTACTAATCCGGCAGCTTGAGACGACAAAGATAGAATTTTTATTTTTCCAGTGACACATGGATAATATTCCGTTCAAAATGGATTTTCCTATGGCTTCAAATTGATAAGGTCGATCATAAGATTGAATGCATCCATCGAGGCAGGACTGTTTAGCTTCAGCGGTTTGGTAATATACCCCGAGACGCCAAGCAGGCGGGCGGCACGACGGTCAATTTTTTCATCGGATGAAGTAATGATAAAACATTTCAGGTTCTTCCACTCCTCCCGCTGCCGGATAGCCTGTAATAATTCCAGCCCATTCATTTTTGGCATATTGATATCTATGAGCACGATGTCCGGCAGCTCCGCACTGCCCTCCAGGATCCGGAGCGCGTCCTCCCCGTTGTGTCCTGTCTGCAGCTGGTAAATGATATGCTGTCTATCCAGCTGACGGGAAATGTCGATGATATCCAGCGGATCGTCTTCCACAAGTAGTATATTGATAGGTCTCATATTGATATGTGGGCCGCCTGATATGCAGGCCACTTAATATTTAGGCCATGTGAACGAAAAAACAGACCCCTTCCCCGGCTCAGATCGCAACAGGATAGCCTTTTTCTTGCCATCCAGTATCTTTTTGACGATGGCAAGCCCTACCCCTGTGCTGGCCGACGCATCCTTATCCGAGAGGGTCTGAAAAATGGTAAAGATCTTTTTGTGGTACGGCGCCGCAATACCTATGCCATTATCCTCCACAAAGAATTCATACTCCGTAAGATGCTCCTCACAGTAGACCTTGACCAGTCCCATCTCCTTGTCATTGTATTTTATAGCATTGCCGATGAGATTGGAAAAGACCTGGAAGAGCAGGAATTTCTCTGAATATACAACGGGAAGAGGCGCCACCTCCACCTGGATATGCCTGTCCATGGGAAGATTCTCCACTATTTCACTCACCAGCAGATTGAGGTCCAGGGTTTCCCTCTCCAGCTCTTCCTTTCCCACCCGTGCATAGGATAAAATACCTTCTATGAGGTTTTCCCCCCGGACGATCCTTTCCCGGATGATATGAAGGTATTGATCCACTTTGGGGGACAGCTCCTGCTTATGATCTTCCTCTATCCATGTGACCACATTGCTGATACCCCGCAACGGACTTTTCATATCGTGTGAGACGATATGTGCAAACTGATCCAGCTCTTCATTGGATCTTTTTAAAAGAGAAATATTCTTTGAAAGCTCATCGGCCATATGGTTGAGGGAATATCCCAGCGAGCTCAGCTCGTCATTACCCGTGTCCCTGATATTCGCGTTGTAATTGCCTGCCGCAATAGCATTGGCCATTTGCGTCATGGCCGCAATACGCCGGGAGATCTTTCTCACAAGGAAGCTGACTACGACCAGGGCTATCACCAGGGACACCATGGTCAGACCAAAAGAGAGCTCACGGGTGTCGTTGACCGTCTTGTTGAGGACCGCCTTTCTTTCCTCACGGATCCTGTATTCCAAACTCGAGAATTGCTTGAACTTCTGCTTCAGGTCGGCCTGTATCGCCTGCTCGTCCCCCGTAAGGAACTTGTCCTTATAGAATTTATTAAATACCTGCAGATTGCTGTCGCTGACGCCTACCAGCATCTTTGCCTTTCGCAGCGGCTCCGTATACTCATCCATCCATTTGTCGTTGAGTGCCTTGATCTCCTTTAGCAGCTGGATCTGGTTCGTGTCCGTGATCAGAGAGGACAGGTCCGTGAGTATCGTATCATTCTCCGCCTGTGACGCATCATACGAGTCGATAAAGGAACGCTCCCCCGTCAGCAAATACCCCCGGAGACCGCTGATCATATTCAATATATTCCGTTGAAAACGTCCGCTGTTTCGGATGATCTCTGTAGAGGTGGACAGGTATTCCGTATTGGAGTTGATGGTGCCCGACAGCCGGAAGTTGATAAAGGTCGTGGTAGCAAATAGCAGGAGAATAAAAAGGAAGCTGATAAATATATAGTAAGCGATTTTCATAGACCCGCCGATTTGGACCTCTAAAAATAGCTGATTATAGGCGCATGGAGGCCGTCCTTAGCGAATTTTAATCTCCAGCTCTCCGCCCGCGTGGCTATTCCATCGCTCCCGCGATCACCGCCATCTTTTTCAGCTGCCAGATATGCCGCTGGGTATGCACCACCACAAAAGAGAGCCATTCCAGCCGCGTCATGGGTCCCACCGTGGGCATATCGAAATCCAGACAGGTAACAAGTAGGTCCTGCGTCTGCGCCGCCCGGGCCAGACCCGCGAACGTTTCTTTCAGCGACTGCATCATAGAAGATTTATCCTTGGGGGCATCGGAAGGAAGGATAAAATCCGGGGATTGAAATTTGACATTGAAATTTAAAAATGCATCCCGTAGAGGCGCCACCATTTGTCCGGGGTCACGCTCCGTGGGTGTCGTGCTCCCCTGCACCGTTTTCAATATACCCGAGGCAGAGAGGTATATATGCTCTACGACCTGTCCCGGTGTCCAGCTGCCCTCGAACGGCGCCGTGTTAAACGCTGACTGTGCAAACCCATCGATGACCCGCAAAAGCTCACCGGAAGTGGGTTTCATCTCGTTGATCAATTCTTTTTCCATATCCCCAAAGCTAGTCACTTCACTGCTGAGAGAAGATGGTTAAAAGTGACAATAAAAGGGGGTATTTATGACAAATGCTATACTCCTTCAAACTTCATACGCAGCTTTTCCTCCTCCAGGTCCAGCATCGTAAGATATTTTCGTACGATCTCATCCTCTATCTCATTCTTTTTATTCAGCTCATGCAATACCTTGCGCTGCCGCTCCAATAGCTGCAGATACACCCGGCGATAATCTTCATGCACCTGGTCGATATTCTCTTCCACCGGCAGCTGATCATTCTCGAACCTCGCCCGAAGCTGCTGCAAGGCACGGTTTCCCTCGATAACCTCCCCATTGCCATCATTCAGGAACTGGAGACCATAATAGGCCAGCTTTTTTCTAAGTATACGTTCCTGCTCCTGCTCCGGCAGGAAAGGGTTCCTGTTCTCCGGATGCAGCCATCGGATGACCAGCGGCAATGTCAGACCCTGTACAACCAGGGTCACCAGTATGACCATAAAGGTGATGAACAGGATGAGATCACGCTGCGGAAAAGGAGCGCCGCTGGATAGATGTAATGGAATAGACAGCGCGGCTGCCAGAGAGACCACACCTCTCATACCCGCCCAGCCGAAGATCAGCGGTCCCCTCCATCCCGGATTGTTGTCCGCCGTAGTGATATATTGGCTGATCCATTTGGTAAAGGCCGATGCACTGAGCGTGCAAAGGATACGCGCCACGATCAGCACCGCAGAGATCAGCAGACCATAGCCTATCGCCTGTGATAATTTCACCGAACCCAATTGATCCACGATCACGGGCAGTTGCAGCCCGATGAGCATAAAGACCAGCCCATTCAGTACAAACCCCAGCGTGGACCAGAAATTGCCGCCCCGCAGACGACTTCGCTGGCTAAGGAACAGATGACTTTTCAGCGAAAGGAACAGCCCGCCCGAGACCACCGCCAGTACGCCCGAAAAATGGAACGACTCTGCGGCAATATACATGACATAGGGCGCCGTCAGGCTCAGCACAATATCCATATTCGTGCTCGTAGGCAGCCATTTATAGATGGCATAGTAGATCAGCGCCACACCCAGGCCGATAAGCGTACCCATTACGATGACAAGCACAAAGCTGAGAGCCGCTTCATGAAAGACAAACCTCCCCGTATCCACAGCGATCAGGGCAAATCTGAAGACGATAAGGCTCGATGCATCATTCAGAAGACTTTCACCTTCTACGATGGCAGAGAGCGCTTTGGACACCGGCACATACTTGAGGACAGATGTGGCCGACACCGCATCCGGCGGCGAGACGATCCCTCCCAGCAAAAAACCAAGCGCCAGGGTGAATCCCGGTAATACCGCACTGGATATCACAGCCACTACCAGCGAGGTGACCAGCACGATCAGGAATGCAAAACTTGCGATGACCCGTCTCCAATACCATAGTTTTTTCCAGGAAGTGTTCCACGCCGCCTCATATAGAAGGGGAGGCAGGAATATGATAAATATCAGGTCCGGATTGATGGAGATGACATGCGATCCGTCAAAAAAGCTGAGCACCAGCCCGCCCAGCACCAGCACAATGGGGTAGGCGATCCTGAGCTTTTCGGCCAGCATCACCAACAGAAGGATGACCAGTATAAGGGTAATGTATATGATAAAAGTGTGCAGCATAGTAAGGTCGTATTAGGGCCGTAAGATACCGATTCCGGGACGTATCTTTATCCAAAAAGATCATGAGAAGTCTCCTCCTTATCTTGTCCGCCTGCTGCGTACTGCACGCCTCCGCACAGACCTATCAGGTCAAAAAAGTACCGAAGGGCTCCGTACAGATAGATGGCAAAGGGACTTCACCTGTCTGGCACAAAGCCAACCCCCTCACTGATTTTGTTTATCCCTGGGACAGTGCCGCCGCTCCGGCAACTTCATTCGCCGCTGTCTGGGATGGGGACTGGTTCTACGGCCTCTTCCGGGCAAAGGACGACTCCGTGATCACTCTTGTAAAGAACAACAATAAGATGGAAGTGGGTGCCTCCGACAGGGTGGAGATCTTTCTTAAAAAGGACGATACGATGAACCCATACTACTGCCTGGAAATGGATGCAGACGGCAGGGTCCTCGATTACAATGCTTTTTATTACCGGAAAATGAACTACCCCTGGCACTGGCCCGATGGACAGCTGATCATAAAGACATCTCGCGTAAAGGACGGCTACATCCTCGAATTTGCCATCAGCATCCAGTCGCTGAAAGACCTCGGGCTGCTTTCGGACGGGCGCCTCCAGGCCGGACTGTTCCGTGCGGAATGTAAAGGATTTATCAATGGCAGGGCCGACCTCCACTGGATCAGCTGGATAAGACCCGGGACCGGGCAGCCCGATTTTCATACACCGTCCGCATTTGGGACGCTGGTATTTTCCCTCCGATAAAAGGAATAAAAAAATCCCTTTCCCCTGTGATTTTTTCAACCTGCCTGCGAATCATATTAATGAATGCATCCGACTGACAAAGAGCAAGATTTTCTGCAGCTGATACTGGCCAATAAAGGGATCATTTTAAAGATATGTCAGCTTTACTGTCCCGACAAGGTTGACAGGGAAGATCTTACGCAGGACATTATTTATCAGCTATGGCGTTCGGCCGACCGCTATAATAAGGAGTATCGCTTTTCCACCTGGATGTACCGGGTGGCGCTGAACACAGCCATCTCTTTTTACAGGGCCGACAGACGTCGGACTACCCTGCCCTTGTCCCCGTTGCATCTGACCATTGAGGAAGCTGACGATCCCGCCGGGGCAGAAAGGCTTGCCGGACTGCAGCGCTGTATACAAGGGCTGAAAGAATTAGACAGGGCATTGATCCTGCTCTATTTCGAAGAAAAAACATACCAGGAGATGGCAGAGATCATGGGTCTCTCCGAGACCAATGTAGCGACCAGGCTCAGCCGGATAAAAGAAAAACTAAAAAGGTGCATGCAGATAAATATGAAATGTATTTAAATCAATTGCACGATATCACTAATGACGGGCCTTCGGCCAACGAACCTCCGGTCCGTTCTGGCATGTTAAATAAAAAATGAACGTATGGACGACATTGAATTAACCAAACTTTGGAAACAATACGACCAGACATTGGAAAGAGCCAATATACTGAACCTGCAGTCCTGGGTGCTGCACCTGCAGACCATCGAGCTCTTAAAGACAGAGAAAGCCAAATCCAGGCTAAGAAGCCTGGGCAATTGCAAGAAGGGAATGATCGTTATAGGCATCCTTTGGGTAGCATTCCAGATATTTCTCTTGGCCAATTCGATAGCTATGTCGAAAATATTTTTTGCCTTGTCTGTCGCAGCTATTTTAGGTTTTAGCATTTACTCCGTCCTGGCGTATCTCTGGCATATAGTGCTCATCGGTGAGATCGATAACAGCGAAAGCCTGGTCGAAGTCCAGAAAAAAACCGCCACGCTGAAGGCCTCGACACTGAATAGTACCCGCATACTGTTTCTCCAGACACCCTTTTACAGCACTTTCTTTTGGAGCTGGCAATGGATGAAGCAGGACCCTAAATTCTGGTATATAGCATTTCCCGTAACACTGCTGCTG
>Ga0105237_10000552_pt1 | contig 52409 bp, 42 predicted proteins | sample KBSC24metaG_FD_81520 | JGI IMG/M metagenome (GOLD analysis project Ga0105237, IMG submission 81520) | Corn rhizosphere microbial communities from Kellogg Biological Station, Michigan, USA - KBS C2-4 metaG | ecosystem: Host-associated > Plants > Roots > Rhizosphere > Soil | place: Michigan, USA... | reverse complement strand
TGGGGATGGAGACCTGGACTTGCTGGTGGCGGGGGGCAGTACTGAATTCGAGAGCAATTCATGGTTTTGCCGACCCCGATTGTATCTGAACGACGGGAAGGGAAATTTCAAGATGGACAGCACGGCATTTCCGTCGCAGGTGATCACACCGGGCAAGGCTGTTGCGGTGGGAGATATGGATGGGGATGGAGATATGGATGTCTTTGTAGGCGGGAGGGTCTCGCTGGGAGTTTTCCCCGAGCCGCCGAGAAGTTTTTTGTTACGTAATGAACATGGTAAGTTCCAGGATGTGACGGATGCGGTATGTCCTGCGCTGAAAAATCCGGGGCTTATCAATGCGGCGTTTTGGGCGGATGTGGATGGAGATAAACGACCTGACCTGATATTGGCGGGGGACTGGATGCCTATCCGGGTGTTCCGGAACAATGGATCGACCATGACCGAGATCACGGCAACCTGTGGGCTGAAAAATCTGCCGGGCTTTTGGAGAAGCATTGCGCTGTCGGATGTCAACCATGATGGGTATGTGGATATTGTCGCAGGGAATCTTGGATCGAACAATCCCTTTCATATCAGTACGGAGCGGCCTGCCGAGCTGGTGGCCAAGGATTTTGACGGGAATGGGATCGTGGAGCCCCTTTTTTGTTATTATATAAAAGATGAGGAGGGAGGATATCAGCTGCTGCCGGGCATCTCGCGGGATCTTTGGGCTACGCAGATGCCTTCCATCAAAAAAGTATATGATAAGAACGAGCTGTATGCGAAGGGGAGAATGAATAATATTTTCACCAAGGAGATGATGGATGGGGCTACGGTACTGGATTGCCGGGAGGTACGCAGCGGCTGGTTCGAGAACGACCATAAGGGTAGATTTATCTTTCATGCATTCCCGCCGCTGGCCCAGATCGCGCCAGTGAATGCCATTGTCTGTATGGATGTCGACGGGGATGGGAATATGGATATTATATTAGGTGGCAATGAATACCAGGCTGCTGTCACGACCGGGAGGTACGATGCTTCTTATGGCGTCTTGCTAAAAGGGGATGGGCGCGGCGGGTTCAGGGCTATCGGTCCGGGTGCGAGCGGATTGATCCTGGATGGGGATGTCAAGGACCTGAAGGTAGTGCATTCGCCCGAAGGGCGGATACTGGTGGCGGCAGTGAATGACGGACCTATGGAGGCGTACCGGGTGAGGGGGAAGTGAGGATTTGCGTATATTTATCAAAATATACAGATATCCGGGCCGGTGGACACCAGTGAAAAGCATGTAGTATGGATGGGCAAGGGCTGGACGATAATAGAAGAAGAGAGGTGAGACGGGGAATGCTGGCGGTGATAGCGAGGCATGCGGCTGCCAAGGCAGCGGAGAAGAAGAAACCCTGGTGGAAGATATGGGCCTAAAACGTCACCGAAATGAATCCAGCGCATTACCCAAAAATGTATTTGTACCGGCGGATCGTACAGGCCAAGCTCTTTATTGATCAACATTATTCGGAGCCTTTGGATGTATCGGCCATTGCCGATGAAGCATATTTTTCAAAATTTCATTTTATAAGATTGTTCAAGTCCGCCTATGGGAGGACGCCTCACCATTACCTGATAAAAGTGAGGATCGACCATGCACAGCAGCTGCTGTCAAAAGATATTCCTGTGGCAGAGGTGAGCATGATGGTGGGATTTGAAAGCTCCACCTCCTTTGCGGCGTTGTTTAAAAAGCAAACGGGCATGTCACCTTCCGTGTATCAACGTCGTCAGCGTATCAAACGAATGATGATCCATTCCAATCCCCTTACTGCGGTGCCGAATTGCTTTGCCGAAGCCGGCGGCTGGAAAAATCGCAATTTTCAATAGCTGATCTTCCGCCCGAACCAGCATCTTTGTAAATGTCCGGAAAACGGGCCTCATTCATTAAAAAAATAGCAAAATGATTACAAAGCTTACGCATGTATGCGTGTATGTGCTGGACCAGGAGAGTGCATACGACTTCTACGTGAACAAATTGGGATTCAAGGTGCATACGGATGCGCCGATGGGACCGGGAAACCGCTGGCTAACGGTGACGCCGCCGGAGCAGCCTGAACTGGAGATCACTTTATTCCTCATTACGGAGGGAGGGGTGTTTGATGCAGAAACGGTGAAGACGATGAAGGCGCTTGTCCGGAGGGGTTCGTTCGGACCGGCTGTCATGACCTGTAACGACGTGCTGGCGACGTATGAGGAGATGAAGAGCAAGGGAGTGGAATTTAAGAAGCCGCCTACCAGGGAATTCTATGGTTTTGAAGCGTTGTTCGTGGATGACTCGGGTAACTGGTTCTCACTTTCACAACTCAATCCTTAGATCATGAAGACTTTATTTGATGGAGCTGTACGGGAGGAGCTGGTTGCCCGGATCGGTGCGCTGTCAGAGAGTGACAGGGCGTTGTGGGGTAAAATGAGTGTCGGTCAGATGGTGCGGCACTGTGTCCTTTCGCAGGAATGGTTCCTCTCGGGCAGACGGTTGAAAGGAAAGTTCGTGGGGCGGCTGATTGGCGGGTTGATCTTTAAACAGGTGATGAAGACCGAGCGAATGCGAAAGAACAGTCCTACTTTGACAGAGCTGATCGTTACGGATACGAATATCGATCTGTCACGGGAGCGGCAGGCGCTGGCGGGGTTGGTGCGGGAATATGGGACGTATGCGTATCCTGCCGGCGGATTTGTTCATCCTTTTTTTGGGAAGATGACCAGGGAGCAGATCGGGGAATTTGTATATAAGCACCTGGATCATCATTTGCGGCAGTTTGGGAGATAGGAGGTATATTCGGGCCAAATTTTTGGATCATGGGTTCATTCAAGCTGTCTATCGACGCGACGCCGGAAATCATGGCGATGAAAGTAGCGGACAGGTTCAGCCAGTGTCTGGAAGGGGTGAAAACCCCATTGGTGTGTCCGGCTTCGGGGACTACGCCTGCTCCATTGTATCATGAGCTGGTACGGCGTCATCAATCGGGAGCAATGGACCTTAGCGCATGGTATTTTGTGGGGCTGGATGAGTGGGTTGGGATGAATGGCGGTGATGAAGGCTCCTGCCGGTGGTGGCTGGACAAGGATCTTTTTCTGCCGTTGGGCATTGGAGAGGATCGTATCTGCTTCTTTGACGGGCGGTCGGATGATCTGGCGGCGCAATGCGCGGCCACGGAGCGCTTTATTGAGCAGCGGGGAAAGATGGATGTGGTGATCCTGGGTATCGGGACAAATGGACATATTGCCATGAATGAGCCGGGTACGGATGTGATGTCCAGATCGCGGGTCGTGTCGCTGCATCCGACGACACAAACGGTGGGACAAAAATATTTTACCACGCAGACGGTGTTGGAAAAAGGCGTTTCGTTGGGGCTGGGCACGATACGGGAGGCGCGGCATATATTTCTGCTGGCAACGGGGGAGCACAAGGCTTCTATTATTCAACAGGCGCTGGAAGGACCTGTCAATGCGGATGTGCCGGCGAGCCTGCTGCGGGATCATCCGGGGTTGGAGGTGTGGATAGATGAGGGGGCGGCGGGGAGGCTGGGGCGGACAGGCCTGTGAAGCCATGGATAGGCATGTGATACAACAACAAATAGGAGAGACATGTCTTACGCTATCGGTATAGACCTGGGAGGCACCCAGATCAAATATGGTCTTGTTGATGACAGGGGCGGGATCGTCGCTGCATCCATGTGTGCTACGGGCTCTCAGCGGGATGGGCAGCCTTCACGAGTCATGGAGAACCTGAAAGCGGCTGTTGCGGAGATGCTGGATGCGGTGCGTGAGAGAGGGTGTGTGGTGGAAGGGATTGGTATCGGGGCACCGGGGATCATCGATGGCGATCTTGTCATTGCATGTGGAGGTAATCTGCCGGAGATGGAGGGAGTGGCGTTGGGGCCTGCCATTGCGGAGATGTTTGGTCTGCGGGTAGTGGTGAACAACGATGCCAACTGTATGGGACTGGCGGAGGCAAGATGGGGAACGGCGCAGGCGGTGGGGGATGTGGTCTTTTTGACCATAGGCACGGGGGTTGGTGGAGCGCTGATCCTGGATGGAAGGTTGTATGGCGGCTACCGGAACAGAGGAACGGAACTGGGACATATTCATGTGGCAGGGGGCGAGCGGCTCTGTACCTGTGGGGCCAGGGGCTGTCTGGAGGCGCAGGCATCGGTGACCGCGTTGGTGGAGGATTACAAGGGCCTGGCGGGCCAGGATTTGGCGGGGGATGGAGGGCTATCAGTGGGTGCGGGTTTACTGGGGGACAGAGAGGTGTCTGCGGGTGCTGCCATTGATGGGAAGGAGATCGTCCGGAGATATCTGGCCGGAGAGCCTGCGGCTGTCAGGGCGATGCAATGGCACTTTGACTATCTGGCTTCGGGTGTGGCAAGCCTGATCAATATTTTTGCGCCGCAAAAACTGATCATCGGGGGCGGTATCTCTGAGTCGGGCCATTTTTATGTCGCGGAAGTGCGGGAGAGGGCCATCAAGCTGGCTATGAAGGAGACGTCCGAATATACGGTGATCGAGGCGGCGCGACTGGGGAATAATGCAGGATTTCTGGGCGCGGCGGCGCTGGTATTTTAGTCGAACTAATTTTATCTGATGAATATAAGATGGCTGATAATCGTCCTGGCTGCAGGCAGCGTCCTGATTTCGACCTGCCCCGTGATGGCGCAACAAGTACTTCCTTTATACTACCCCGACAGTATTCCCAACTCCATTCCCCATCCCAACGAGGAGGAACGGACCACGGATGAAAAAGGTGTCCTGCTGGTGAGCAAGATCTCCCGGCCCACGCTGACGCTTTTTCTTCCTGCGCATATACAGGGGAACACACCTGCCGTAGTGATCTGTCCTGGCGGCAGTTATTGGATCAATGCGGTGAATATAGAAGGGTACGATGAGGCAAAGGTGCTGAACAACTGGGGTGTCGCTGCCTTTGTACTAACCTATCGCATACCGGACAGCGCTTATTGTATCCATCCCGAAATAGCTCCCTTACAGGATGCACAGCAGGCCATACTCCAGGTGCGGCGTCACGCATCCGAATGGCATATTGATCCTCACCGGGTGGGTATTATGGGCTTTTCGGCCGGTGGTCATCTGGCATCAACGGCGGGTACGCATTTTGACAAAGTGCTGGTGCCGGACCCGGATAATATCAGCGTACGACCGGACTGGATGATCCTGGGCTATCCTGTTGTCAGCGCTAATGCGGGCATCGTTCATAGAGGGTCTTTTGACAAGCTGCTGGGCGGGAATGCTCCCGATAGTCTGCTGCGCTATTTTTCCAACGAGACCCGGGTCACGGACAGCACACCACCCGCCTTCCTCGTACATGCGCAGGACGATGATGCCGTATCACCGGAAAACAGTATTCTCTTTTACCAGGCGTTGACGGCTCATCATGTACTGGCAGAGCTGCACCTCTATGAGAAAGGCGGTCATGGATTTGGGCTGCACCTGCCTGTGAAAAATGTCCGGAAAACGACCCCCCGGGGAAATGTAGCCCGTTCTGAGGAACAATGGATGGATCGGTGCAGGCACTGGATGCAGCTGCATGGGTGGATCAACTAAGCTACAAACGTCGCGTTCTGACGCTCCATCTGTTTCATGGCGCTGCCGAGCCAGCTATCCTCTACAGAAACCGACATGGGATCGGGGAAAATATCTTCTACTTCTTTTTCCACTCCTTCAAAGATGCCTTGAGCGATGACCTGCGGGGTCGATTTTGGGATATCGAAGCCCTTGGTCATATCAGTGTCCGTGGGACCAGTGAGAACGGCATAGACCCGTACTCCCTGTCCGGCGAGGAATGCGCGCAAGGACTGTGTCAGGGAGAATGCGGCCGCCTTGGAGATAGAATAGGATGCAATGAGCGGCAGGGGGGCAAGCGCTGTCACGGAAAGGTTGTTGACGATGGCTCCTTGTGAACGGATCAGCGCGGGGAGGAAGGCGCGGCTGAGGGCATAGGTGCCGAAGAGATTGACGGCGAGATGTCTGTCGATCATGGCGCGATCGCTGAGATCGTCGTAATACGCCACGCCAGCATTGTTGATCAGGATATCGAGCGAGGTGACCTCGCTGGCTGCCTGCTGGATCTGTTCGGGGTCGGTGACGTCCAGCATCAAGGGTGTGACACGCGGGTCGGGATGCGTGAATGTCCTGCGTGTGCCTGCATATACTTTTTTTGCGCCGCGCTTCAGGGCCTCTTCGACCAGGGCGCGTCCTATGCCGCGGCTGGCGCCTGTGATGAGAATGATCTTGTCTGAGATGTTCATAATATTTTTTTAATTGTCCTGTAAAGCTACCGTCCTTAATTGTATCTGAAGGGGTGTAAAATAGACTTTATAGCGGGCTGATTTGGACGGCTAAATCTGTATATTTGGGAAACTGTTTTTTATGAAGCATCTCACGATCGTCGTTCCGGATGGGCCGAACAATATAAGCAGCATCACGGGCTCCTTTGAGATCCTGACAAGGGCCAATGACTATTGGAAAGCCAGCGGAAGGATGCCTTTGTATAAGATAGAAGTGGCGGGTGTTTCCACCACCAACGAATTTGAAGACGGATTGTTCACCGTGCGGCCGCACCTGCAAATTTCCAAGATCGACAAGACGGATCTTGTCATCATCCCATCGCTGAATCACAACTATCAAAGGGCGATGAAGGGGAATAAGGAACTGGCGGATTGGATCGCCTGGCAATATAAGAATGGGGCGGAGATCGCCAGTGTTTGTACGGGAGCGTTCCTGCTGGCATCAGCGGGATTGCTGGAAGGGAAGACCTGTTCGACCCATTGGAGCGTGGCGGAGAATTTCAGGAATATGTTCCCCAATGTGAACTTGCAGACGGACAAGCTTATCACGGATGAGAATGGGATCTATACGAATGGGGGCGCTTATTCCTTTCTGAACCTGTTGATCTACCTGATCGAAAAGAAGTATGACCGGCAAACGGCCATTTATTGTTCCAAAGTCTTTCAGATAGAGATGGACAGATTCAGTCAGTCGGAGTTCATCATATTCAAGGGACAGAAGCAGCATGGAGATAAGATGGTGAAGGAGGCACAGACCTATATTGAAAGCATGCTGCATGAAAAGATATCGGTGGAGCAATTGTCTTCCAAATTCGCCATCGGCAGACGGAATTTCGACAGGAGATTTATCAAGGCGACGGGTAATACGCCGTTGGAATATCTGCAGCGGGTTAAGATCGAGAGCGCCAAGCGGGCATTCGAGACCAGCCGTAAGACGATCAATGAAGTGATGTATGAGGTGGGGTATTCGGATATAAAGGCATTCCGGGAGGTGTTCCGGAAGATCACGGGGATGTCGCCGCTGGAGTATCGGAATAAGTATAATAAGGAGACGGTGTCCTGATTGACAGCGGCCAGGTGAGGTCCGCCCGGATGGGCGGACCATGGTGAACTGTTACTGTTCTATTTTCCATTTGTCAACCAACTGGGAATTGAAGCTTTCCACTTCTTCGGCAGGTGTGGGCTGTCCCTGACCAGTCGTGATGAGGCCTCGCAGGCTGTCCTTTATGAAGTGCGTCCATGCCTCGTTGCACACTTCATAGCATTCATAATGGGGGACAAGGCCCTGGTGGGTGAAGTGAACCTCCGTCTTGTTGCCTTTTTTTGAAATCTCGAAGATCATTTTTGTGTCTTTCCACTCTTTCTCGTCTTTTGTGAAGTTGAAATAGTTGTCCAGGACGTGCCATACCACTTTTTGTTCGGGGACGAGCTCGATGATCTTGATCCGGCAGAGGTGGACGTCCTTGTAATGATAGTTGTATATGCTGTTGAGCTGGTCGGTGACGCCTTCTATGCTTTCGGACCACCATGCCCGCGGGTTGTTGATGGCGGTGAACACTTCACTGGGAGTCTGATCTACCAGGAAGGTGGTGGAGAAGTCTTTCTCTTTCATACTTTACTATTTTTGGTGAATGGTGTTTTTTCTGAGATCAAAGCTACTCAGTGTCTATCATTTTTCGGGGGTGTAAATTAGACTTTATAATGGGGCGAATTAGACAGCTGATCGCTGGCTTGGCCTGCCTATTTATTTAAGCGGGCATTTGCGTATTTTTGGGTTACTATAGATATGAAGCCAATAATTAGAGAAGGGGATTTCGGAGGTAATGAACAAACCTTAGCCATTCGCGCCGACGATATCGGGCAAGGCCTGGAAATAATGGCAAAAGAAGGGATAAAGAACCTGGCTATTGAGGGGTGTAAGTCGCTATAGCTGACCAATTGGGATGTGTATCCAATGACTTGCCTTACGCAGATCTTGTCAACATCATAGAAGATGTGGTAAGTCAGCAGCTAAGCCGTTAAATTAAAGCCGGATAAACTCTGGGATTAGCTGGGGGCATTTATATGTTCCCTTTTTTCAGCTCCTGTATAGCATTATGCGCGGCTCGTGCGGTCAATGCCATAAATGTAAGCGAGGGGTTTTGATTGCCGGTGGAGGTCATGCAGGCCCCATCCGTGACAAATACATTTTTGCAATGATGTAATTGATTCCATTCGTTGAGCAGGGATGTCTTTGGGTCCCTGCCCATACGTACGCCGCCCATTTCATGGATGTCGAGACCGGGCGCCTGGTGGCTATCGCTCGTGGCGATGTTGGTGCATCCGGCCTTTTCGAGGAGCTCTTTCTGCTGTGTCATTGCATCTTTTGCCATTTTTTCGTCGTTGTCGTCATAGCTAACGGATATTATTAGCTGAGGCATGCCCCATTCATCTTTTTTGTCAGGGTCCAATCGGACATGGTTTTCGTATTTTGGGATGGTCTCGCCCTGCATGCCGATGCTTATCTGCCAACCGCCGGGCTCTGCCACGGCGTCCTTGTAGCCGGGGCCAATACCTTCTTCGCCATATCCCCTGTACCAGCCGGCCCTGGAGGCTTCGAAATACAACATATATCCTCTTTTGAAATCCATCTCCTGTTTGTGGATATTCCGGAAGGCGGGAATGAAGGCGGCAGTCGGCCGGCGACCGAAGTAATAGCTGTCGGCATAACCATCGAAGGTGGCGCTGCCCCTGGCCCTGTAGAGATGAAATGCGATATACCTTCCCAGCAGGCCGTTGTCGTTGCCGAGGCCGTGCGGGAATCGGGTGGAGGTAGAATTTAACAGCAGCAGGTTTGTATTCAGGCAGGCGGCGTTGACGAAGATGACCTTGGCCTGAAATGTCAATGACTCCCTTGTTTGTGCATCGATGACCCGGACGCCGCTGGCTTTGCCTGTCTTTTCATCATATATAATAGAATGAACGACCGAGTGTGGCCGGATAGTGAGATTACCCGTCTTTTCTGCCCAGGGAAGGGTGGAGGAATTAGAACTAAAATAGCCGCCGAAGGGACAACCGCGGTCGCACATGTTCCTGGCCTGGCATTGGCCTCTGCCCTGGTCGAGGTGGATCTGTTGGGGTGAAGTGAGATGGGCGCAGCGTCCGATGATGACCTGCCGGTCGTTGTAGTGTTGGCTGACGGAGGTCTGGATGTGTTTTTCCACCGCATTGAGTTGAAAAGGTGGAAGGAATTCGCCGTCGGGCAGCTGAGGGATGCCGTCCTTATTGCCGCTGATGCCGGCAAACTTTTCGACGTAATCATACCAGGGAGCAAGATCGCGATACCGGATGGGCCAGTCGACAGCAAATCCATCGCGTGCGGGACCACTGAACTCATAGTCGCTCCATCGTTGTGTCTGACGGGCCCAAAGCAATGATTTCCCTCCGACCTGGTAGCCGCGGATCCAGTCGAAGGGTTTTTCCTGGATATAGGGATGCTCATGATCTTTTACAAAGAAATGCTGTGTGGCTTCTCGAAATGCGTAACACCGGCTGACGACGGGATTCTCTTTTTTGAGTGCGGCGGGCAGTGCATTGCGGTGGGGCAGCTGCCAGGGCGCGGTGGTAGCGGTTGGATAGTCCTTGAGATGTTGGACCATGCGTCCTCTTTCCAGCACGAGGGTCTTTAGACCGGCCTCGCAAAGCTCTTTTGCAGCCCAGCCGCCGCTGATGCCGGAGCCGATGACGATGGCGTCGTATTGTGTGGAGGAGGGATTGCCCATATTTGAAGTTAACAATAAATTGTCAACCCGGAGAGTTGGGAGCTGTCTAATAGATGGATTCCTCAAGGCCGCTGAGCTTGATAAGAAAAATTCCTGCAGTTTTAAAGCCGCCTTTTGGCGACCATCTCGCTGCAAACCGGTAATTACTTTTTAGATGTCCTTCTATAATCCATTCCGAGCCGTCCAACCCTGTTTCTCCCTCATCGGTAGCAGACATCTGCCAAAAATTTGCTTTTTGCAGGAGCTGCTCGAAATCATACCAGTTCTTTACTGTGCATGGTTGTGTGTGGGTATAAACAATTTTAGCTTTTCTGTCCGCCTGGACTATTATCAATGAGTCCCCAAACCTTTGAATTGTCTTTCCTTTTAATGATCCCTCCAGGCCATCCCATCCTCTGGGATCATATCTGCGTTCAAGAAAATCCGGCTGCTGATCCAGGAGCTTAGTCGTTAGTGTAACCTCGTCATCGGATCTGGTCAGGATAAAAATAACGGGGCGGTGGAAAGAGCGAAGCCATAGGAAACGGAAAATGTCTTTTTTCAAATAATAGTTGTACAGAATCGGCTCCTTGAAAGCATACAATGCAGACGAGTACCAGTTTTCTTTGAACAAACCTCCTTTGCCTGAGAAGCCTTTCTCTGGGTTACCGTTTTGTGGGAAATAAAATTTCAGGCTATCCTTTGGAATGCCCAAACTGTCGGAAATCTCCGGATCGTTGGGATAGGGTGTTTGCGCGCTGCCATGCAAGTGCCTACAGCAAATGGTTATAAGAAGCGCAAAAGCATATTTGAAAACTATCCTTCTTAGAAAAGCTGTTCTCATTCCAAATTTATACATGAGATGCAGCTGTCATGGTTTTGCATAAAGAAAAAACGGGCCGGAGATTGGGCTGTCCCGATCAGCTGCCTCTATGGGCTGTTCTAAGGCATTACGATCAGCTTGTTCCCTTCGATGCGAAAATGGACCTGTGTTTGTTCCAGGGTCTTCAGCACTTCGGATGCGTTGGCATTGCGGGGTAGCCTGCCGCCGAACTTTTCATTGGGCATGACCCCCCCATACACCACTTCCAGGTTATACCAGCGCCCGAGCTGCCGCATGACGGTGTGGATGTCGGCGTCGTTGAACTGGAAGTAGCCGTTCTTCCATGCCATGACCTCTTCGAGTTTGATATGTGTCTTAACCTTTAACTGTGCTGATGTGGTGAGCGAGGCCTGTTCGCCGGGCCGGAGCATTACAGCGGATGTGGCGCTCTTTACTTTTACGCCCCCCTCGAGGAGGGTAGTCTTTATGGCGCCCTCGTCGGAATAGGCATTGATGTCGACATTGGTGCCGAGCACTTCTACTTCCATATTATTTACCTTGATGTTAAAGGGCCTTAATGGGTCCTTTGCTATCTCGAAATAGGCTTCTCCCGTAATGGTGACGACTCTTGTCTTTCCGCAAAAGACGGTGGGGTAGGTGATGGATGACGCCGCATTGAGCCAGACCTGGGTTCCGTCAGGGAGGGTGAATCGGTACTGTCTGCCTTTGGGTGTGGTCAGGGTATTGAAGAGCGGGCCAAATTCGGCGCCACAGACTCCCCTGATCTCCCTGGAAGCATAGGCGAGCTGTCCGTTCTTTATGGATACTGTTGCTTCTCCTTGTGTGGTCACCGTGCCGTCGTGGAGGCTGTCGAGCACTACCTCCTGCCGGTCGGCAATAGTCAGGATGGCGCCTTCGTGGCCTGGAGGGGCGTCGTTGCCGGGGGCGCTGGGGGTGGCGGCGACCTGCTTTTTTGCGGTGATGGTGTACTGCCGCCAGATATAGGCGGCGGCGCCGGCCAGGAGGATGAGGATGGCGGCGGTGGCGAGGGGGCGGGCGAAGAAGGTGCGGCGGCGAGGGCGGAGGTGAGAAACTTTTGCAGGGACAGAGGGCGTCTGGCCGGCCGAAATGGTGTGCCGGATATCTGCGTTGAGGGTGGCAAAGGCGGATTCGTCGCCCTCTGCGAGGCGTTGCAAAAGGGCCTGTTCCATATGTGAAGGTTCAGCCGGCATCGATATAAGCAGTTGTTCAGTTGGTTGTTCTGGGATTAAATAATGGCTCGCGGAATGGTTGACCTGGCCAGGAAGGGTTCATGGTAAGGGATGTGCTATCCCGTGTGGGACGAAGATATTATATATTTTCGTTGATCTTGATTTTTTTTAGCAACTTAGCAGAGCGTAAATATTGAAGTGTACAGCACTCTTGATGATAACGATCTGTTTGCTTATGTAAGAAACGACGATGAGCTGGCCTATACTGAGCTATACGACCGGTATTGGCAAAAGCTCTATTTTCTGGCACACAAGCACCTCAAATCCGATGCGGATGCGAGGGAGATCGTACAGGAAGTCTTCTTTGTCCTGTGGGCCGAGCGAAAATCACTTTCCATCGCATCTTTCCCCGCCTATGTGGCTGCTATGACACGCTACGCTGTTTATGCCAGCATCGCCCGGAAAAAAAGACAGATTGAAAAACTGAAAGAGGAGGCCAGGAGCCAGACCCTGTCCGCAGTGCTGTCCGAGCTGCTGGAAAACAAAATGCTGCTGGAAAAAATTTCAAAATTATCCTCCAGGCTGCCGGAAAAATGCCGGTTGGTCTTTATCAAGAACAAGCTGCTTGACCAACCCCTGGCTCAGGTGGCGGAGGACCTTCATATCTCACCTAAAACTGCGGAGGCCCATCTTACTAAAGCGTTGAAGATCATAAGAGGGAAATTGGGAGAGGCCATTTCCTGCCTGCTGTTTTGAAAATTTCCGAAATTTTTTTTTAAAGGACTAAGGGTAAGCTGCACGCCAAACACTCATTAGGGTATAAAACATCTATTGTGAGCATTAACAAAGCGCAACTGTTGGCATCCCTGGCGGAAAAATTTTTGGCCGGTGAGACATCCCTGGCTGAAGAGGAGCAATTGCACCAACTGTACGACAGCTGGGAAGATGAAGACGAAAAGGTGGTTACGGATACCGAACAGACGGAAGTATTGCGGGCGGAAATTTTTCAGGCTTTGAAAGACAGGATCGACAGCCAGAGGACCGTTGGGGAAGGACCAATTGCAGGGGCATTGCCGGGGGATGCTGCGGGCTTGTCGTCAGGAGATGTTGCTGGCCGGTGGGCCGGGAATGTTGCCGGCTCGTCGTCCGGGCGGTCCTATAAAAAGATGTTCTGGCGGAGCGCTGCGGCGGCTGTCGTCATTGCCATTTGGCTGTTGATCTATCATCAGACAGCGATGAAAAAAGGGGCTGCTTCCCAGGAGCAGAAAGCGCTTGCAGTCAATCACCTGCCGGTGATGCCGGGTAAAGACAAGGCAACCTTAACGCTTGCGGATGGCTCGGTAGTCGACCTGGACAGCTCCGGTACTGGGCGGATGGCCGAGCAGGGTAATACCCGTATCAAGATCAAGGATGGGAAAGTAAGTTATGATCCCAGTAAAGCCAGCAGCGCCGCGACTGTATACAACACCATCACCACTTCAAGAGGGGGGCAATACCAGGTGGTATTACCTGACGGGACCAAGGTGTGGCTCAATGCTACTTCCTCTATAAAATTCCCTGTAGCTTTTGCGGGAAACAGCCGGGTAGTCGAGGTTTCGGGTGAAGCGTATTTCGAGGTAGCCAAAAACCCGTCCATGCCATTTATAGCCAAAGTAAAGGATGTCGAGGTGGAAGTATTGGGTACGCACTTTGATGTGATGGCTTATGGAGAGGAAGGAAAGATCGCCACTACGCTGCTGGAAGGAAGTGTGCGCGTATCCAGGGGCAGAGAAAAGTATGCTATAATACCGGGGCAGCAGGCTGTCTGGAAGGAGAATGGGGTCTTCAATCTGAATACGGATGTCGACCTGGAAGAGGTGGTGGCCTGGAAGAACGGGAAATTTCATTTTAATAATGTAGATATAAAAACGATCATGCGCCAGATAGCCCGATGGTATGATGTGGATGTCGAATATGAAAATGTTGCGGCGGATACGCGTCTGGGGGGTATTGTTTCAAGGAAGCAGGATATAAGGCAATTGCTCGACTACTTCGAGATAACGGGGAAGGTAAAGTTCAGGGTGGAAGGAAAGAAGATCATCGTTTTCAAGTGAAAAACAGCCAAAAAAACCGGAAGTGTTGAGACCACCTCCGGCGAATGTTTTGGTTGTCTATTATAGGATTCTGTAACCAATAATTTAACCAAAAACTAAGCAAAAGTATGAAACTTTTTCTTGATGGCAATTCCCGCCTATGGTGGGTCAATTGCCGGACCAAAATGCTTATGAGTATGAAGCTAACGATTGCGCTCATTCTTTCGGCAAGTGTGCAGGCGTATGCCTTGAGCGGGGAGGCTCAGACGGTGACCATCTCCCAACGGAACATCTCGCTGCAGCAGGTTTTTAAGGAGATCAACCGGCAGACGGGGCTTGATGTCGTGTATGACATGCAAGTGGTCAAGCAGGCAGGCAAGATCGACCTGCATGTAAAGAACATGGAGGTGGCGGATGTGTTGAAACTGTGTTTTGCCGGAAAGCCATTTTCATTTGTGAAAATGGGCGAAACAATTGTTGTCAAAGAAAAGATACCCGAGGCATCGTCGGCCGCACCGCCGGTGGCTGCCATCCGGATCAAAGGGCGTATCACGGGTGACAAGGGCGAGCCTTTAGGGGCGGTGAGCGTTGTCAACAAAACAAAGGGAAAGACCGTAGTAAGCAATGACAACGGCGAGTTTGAAATAGAAGGAGATATTGGCGACCTGCTGGAGGTCTCTTCTATCGGCTACCGTACGCAACAGATCAAGATAAGCTCTGCAAAGGAGGTCCTCAATGTTGCGCTGGTCGTAGCTGCTGTGGAAGGGCAGGTGGTAGTGGTGGGTTATGGAACACAAAAGCGGGGTGATCTGACGGGATCGCATTCCACGCTGTCTTCACAGTCTTATAAAGATCAACCTGTGGTGAATGCTTCCTCCGCATTGCAGGGAAGGGTGCCGGGAGTAGCTGTTACCAATAATTCCGGGGCGCCGGGTGGATCGGTGAAAATACGTATCCGGGGCGCCAATTCCATCAATGCCAATAACGATCCGCTGTATGTAGTGGATGGTATCGCACTGAGCAGCATAGGGCTCGGCGACCTCAATGTCAATGATATCGAATCCATGGAAGTGTTGAAGGATGCTTCTGCCACGGCGGTCTACGGATCACGGGGCGCTAATGGCGTTATCATCATTACCACCAAGAGCGGCAGATCGGGTATCCCGAGGGTCGAATATAACAGCTTTGTCAGCTTTAACAAGCCGATGAAGAAATATGACCTGATGGATGCGGTGACGTATGCCAAGACTGCCAATCTTACGGCAGGCGCCAGTGTGTTTGCGGATCCCCAATCCTTTGCGGGGAAGGGCACGGACTGGCAGAACCTGATCTTTGCCAATTCCACCACCCAGAGTCATCAATTATCCATCGCGGGAGGCAAGGAGGGGACGAAATATTATATATCCGGATATTATATAGACCAGGGCGGATTGCTGGTGAACAGCAATCAAAAGAGATTCGGGCTCCGGAGCAACCTGGACGTAAAGCTGAGCAAAAAGATAGATGTCGGGATCAATATCTACGCGGGCCGGATCAATTCCCATAACAATGACGATATGGGTTCCAAGGGCAATCCTGTTACGTCGGCCCTCACCTGGGCGCCTACAGAGCTGGTGTATGATGCGCCCGGTCAGTACAATCGATTTGGCATATCACCCATTTGGGCCAATCCTTATATGACGATAAAAGAAAAGGATGGTGACAATTATTCCAATGTGGGTGTTTTCAATGGGAGATTCAGGTATGCCATTACGGACTGGCTTACACTGACGGTGAATGGGGGATTGGATATGAATATTTCCAAGTACGCCTATCTTAACAACGACTGGATCAGTCCGGGTAATCCGGGGTCGGGACAAAGCTCTTCGGAGAACTATACTTTTCAGAACAGCAATGTCCTTACTTTTCACAGAGCATTCGGGGAACATGATCTTACCGTCACGGCCCTGGAAGAAGCTACTTCCAATCGATACAATTCCTTTAGCGCATCGGGTTCGGGATTGAGCTCCATTTCCAATGGATACTATAACCTGGGTCTGAATACCTCTCAATCCATTGCTTCCGGCTATTCCAACTGGTCGTTGCTATCCTTTATGGGTCGTGTAGCGTATAGCTATAATGACAAATACCTTTTGACCGCCACTGTCAGAAGGGATGGGTCCTCCAAATTCCAGGGCAATAACAAATGGAGTAATTTCCCTTCCTTTAGCGCAGGGTGGAAATTGTCCAATGAGAAATTTATCGAAGCCCTGGGTATTTTTTCGAACCTTAAGCTGAGAGCAGGCTGGGGCGTTACCGGCAACCAGGCCATTGGTCCCTACAGCACGCTGGGTCTGCTGAATGGCGTGATCTACTCTTATGGTACGGGCACGGTGTTTCAGGGATACACGCTGGGTAATCCTGCCACCCCCAATGTAAAATGGGAGACTTCGAAACAGACGGACATCGGATTGGATGCGGGATTTTTGGGTGGCCGGCTTAATATTACCGCCGACTATTACAACAAGAATACGAGCGACCTACTGCTTTTTACCAGGATCTCCAATTATGACGGCGGCGGGTCTTATCTGAAGAACATCGGGAAGGTGAATAATAAAGGCTGGGAATTCCTCATCGAGGGGACTCCCTACAAGAGTGGAGATTTCACGTGGTCCACGGCCTTTAACGCTGCCTTCAATCAGAACAAGGTGATAAATCTTGGTAAGGATTCTTTGCTGGAAAGACCGGTGATCGGGGGAGGGCTTATATCGGCACCGATACAGGCAGTAAAGGTAGGACAGCCGATGGGGGCCTTTTACCTGATACCCTGGGAGGGCGTGTACCAGTCTGATAAAGGGATCTATAAGGCTGGCGATGCCAAATACAGGGATGTGGATGGCAATGGCTCGGTAGGATTTGAGGACAGGGTGATCTCGGGCTCAGCGACGCCTAAATTCACCTGGGGCTTTAACAATAATTTCTCCTATAAGAATTTCGAGCTGAATGTTTTTATTCAAGGCTCGCAGGGTAATAAGATATTCAATGCGGCCTATGCTTCTACGGCTGTACCTACCAGTGATGTGAAATTTATCAACCTGGCTGAGGCGGCCAATTACTGGACGAGCTCCAACACCGGCAGCACCTGGGCAAATCCTGCAAGTAAAAATAAGAGCTGGGTGGAATCAACACAATTCCTGCAGGACGGAAGCTATGTGCGTCTCAAGAATGTGAGCCTGTCCTATACGATCGGAAAAAACCTGTTGAGGGTGGTGTCAGCGAAGATCTATGTCAGCGCCCAAAACATTGCGACCATCACGAAGTACAAGGGATTTGATCCGGAGGCTACTTCTACGTCGGCGGGCAGCGATGTCGATGCGGGGATCGATCTGGGCGCCTATCCTTCTCCTAAAACGGTCACGGTGGGTGTACAGGTAAAATTTTAATTACTTCCAAAAGTCATAGATATGAAAAAATCTCTTTTATATATTTTTTGCGCAGGCGCCCTGGTAATCATGGGCACGTCCTGTCATAAATTCCTGGATGAGACGCCTAAGGGAAGCATTACTCCTGTGAGCTTTTATAAGACGGCGAACGATCTTCAAATGGCGGAGGCGGCGCTGGCCCTGCAGCTCAATGGGGCTTTCAACCAGATAGGATCTGCCTATTATGGCGGGGATGATATTGTCTCAAAACGAAGTGGTAATAAAATAGACATGTCCGACTTCGACGTCTTCAATGCCAACTCTTCGAACAGCCGGATGACCAACTGGTGGAATTATTTTTATGCTACCATCAAGTCGGCGAACTCGCTCCTTGCCAAATACGCGGATGCGACGCAGGCAACGGATGACCAACGAAATAATGCCGGCGGCTATGCGTATTTCATGCGGGCTATCAGCTATTTCTATCTGACGAGAACATGGGGGGAAGTGCCGATGCCTATCGATGCAACTATTGTGGACAACCGGCCCAATGCGAAGGTGCAGGACATTTATGATCTGATCGTGGCGGACCTGCAAAAGGCGGAGACGATGCTGCCGGATCATTGGGCGAGCCCTGCCAACCAGAATGGGATCGATATATTCGCAACACGCGGGTCTGCGAAGGCGCTGCTGGCCAATGTGTACCTGACGATGGCGGGATGGCCACTTAAACAGACGGACAAGTATGCGCTGGCGGCTGCCAAGGCAAAGGAGGTGATCGATGGGAAAACTACCTGGGGATATGATCTGATGACCAATTTTGCGGATATCTGGAAGATCGGGAACCGGTTTAACAAAGAGGCTGTGGTGGCCTGCTACTATAACAACCAGATACCGGCATGGAGTTGGGAGAATGGGAATATGCTGTCGCCGAACCCTTATGCGCCGGACTATGAGGAAGGTGGCTGGGAGGATGGCATGGGGGACATTTCCTTTTATAACAGTTTCCCGGCCGGGACCCGGAAGGATGGTACGTATCAAAAGGATTATTTCGTGAAGAATGATTCGAACAATGTTGTAGATTGGCAGCATACTTTACAAAAACATCCTTACTTTTTGAAATATCGCGATGATTATGCCTATGACTGGTCGACGCATAAGGCGAATAACTGGTGGAGCAGCGAAACCACTTTCCTTATCCGATACCCAGAGGTGCTGTTGACCTATGCGGAGGCAGAGGCTATGTCTGCGGGTCCTGATGCCAGCGCGTACGAGGCTATCCGGCAGGTGCGGGCGAGGGCGGGGCTGCCTGCTCTGACTGCCGGGCTGTCCCAAGCTGATTTCCGGGATTCTGTTGTGATGGAGAGGGGATGGGAGTTTACGGGTGAGCTTGGGATCCGGTGGTTTGACCTGGTGAGGACGGAGACCGTGCAGAAGGCGAATGCTGTCCGCGATGCTTCGGAGGCTCCGCTGATCAATCAGCCCAGCGATGCGAACCATACTTATTATTGGGCGCCTGTGCCTATTGTCAAATAATATTCATCCGGATGGCCGATCGAGGGATCGGCCATCCTTTTAAACCTTCCATTTTATGAAAAAGACAACGATCTTGTCAGCCTTCTGCGCTATGCTTATTTTTTCCTGCAGCAAGCGGCCTATCTCGAACAAAGACAACACTGGTCACAGGGCGGTGACCAGCACCTGGGAAACGTTATTAGATGGCAGCTCCTTCAGCAATTACACCAGCTTCGAGGCCAACTGGAATTATCTCTATCCCTGGGGCTCCGACCACAATGGCACTGCCCGCATGTATGGGAGCAGTACCGACCATAGCCAGATCTATCTGAATGGGGACGGCTCTCTGACCTTAAAGGCCACTTACCATCCGGACAGCAACCCCAGCACTAAGGACCCGTATCTGCCTATTTATTTTCATTCGGGCACTGTCTATGCCAAGCAACAGATACTGATCAATGCCACCTATCCTTACTGGGAAGTCAGCGTAGACCTTCAGACACCGACATCTTCCGGGACGTGGCCGGCATTTTGGATAACGGGTGTGAACAGCTGGCCGCCTGAAAGCGATATTGTGGAGGTGAAAGGAACTACGAGCATCTGGCAAAATACCTATGATGGGGCGTGGGAGAGTAAACTGACCACTGTAAGCAATGCGGCCACTGTCTGGCATCATTATAAGGCGGTGTACAACCTGTTAAAGAATACGGACGGGAGCTGGTCGAATAACGTGGAATGTCAGTACTTTATTGATGGGGTCATTACGTCTGTGCAGGTAGGGAATAACTTTATCAATGCCCCCTTCTGGCTGATCATCGACGGGCAGATGACGGCCCAAAGTCAGGTACCGGATGCCCTTTTCAATATCCGGAATGTGATCATTCGCAGAGGGCAGACCCCTTTCGATCCTGGAGCCTCGTATAAGCTGGTCAATGTCAATAGCGGGCAGGTCCTGGCTGTTCCCAGCGCCTCCACCACACAGGGCGTAACGCTTATTCAATGGCCCTGGCTGGGAGGTAATGAACAGCAATGGCAGATCGCGGATGCAGGCAGCGGCTATTATTCTTTAACCAATCGCAACAGCGGCCAGGTCGTGGATGTCAAAGGCGCCTCCACCACGAAGGGGGCTTCTGTTATACAGTGGCCCTGGCTGGGGGGGAATAACCAGACGTGGCAGATATCCAGGGTTGGAAGCGGGATCTATACTTTTACCAATCGCAATAGCGGAATGGTCATGGATATGGCCGGCGGGTCTACTGCCCAGGGGGATACTGTGATACAATGGCCTTATCGGAACAATGGAACCAATCAGCAGTGGCAGATCATAAGCCAGCAGTAAAGAACATGCTATAAATGGGTTGGGAAACCGGCTGCCCGGAAGCGGGTGGCCGGCTTTATTTGGCCAGGAAAGGGGGAGCGTCATTGGACAAGACTACAGAGGTTTCAATCTGGCGTAACGGGATCGACCAATAAATGCCGGAGTAATTTCCCGCCGATGCCTTTATTTCTTTCAGCGGTGCGCACGTAGGCATGACGAATTAATGTAACATCACCCTTGTCCTGGATGCCCATTACGCCAGTAACTATGTTGTTTTCCACATAGCACCAGAATCTAACGCCGTCGTCGATCTGCTCCTGTAATTCTGTTTTGGACATATATGGCTCATGCCATCTGTCTTCAGGAATGATGCCTTTATAGGCTGACGCGCCGTCGTTGATTATATCATAAATATGGTTAAGGTCATCTTTTGCACCTGGGATAATCATAAGTTCGCTTGTTGAGTTTTAAAGTTCCAGCCTTAGCCCAAATGTCGGGAAAATGGCCAACCCCATCAAATAGGTCTTTCCTGTGAGGGGCTGGAATATGGCCGAGCTCTCATTGAAGCGATTCAAGATGTCCACGATATCGAAAAATGCCGTGTATCTTATCCTGGATCTTGTGAAGGTATAATCCGCGCGCAGGTCAAGGCTGATAAAATCGGCCAGGCGAGCGCCGTTGTGGACAGTGACTTCCTGGGAATATCTCATAAGAGAAGGGTCGTTGAAGACATTGGCATGCACAATATATTTATCGGTGGGCCTTCCTGATGCATACCTGAACTTGCCTGAGAAAACCCATTTTTTATTGTGTTCATAGCTTCCCAGCAGGCTGATCACATGGGGGAGTTCGAATATATAGTCATACTTTCCCAGTCCGTCGTGATCATCTCTTTTGGAATGCATATAGGAATAGCTGATCTGCCCATGGTATTTTTTCGACAGGCGTTTGATCAGGCTAAGGTCAAAACCATAGGCATCTCCTGTCCCGTCATTCGTCAAATAAGACTTGCCGCTGGAAGGCTGTACGGAAAGATGGTCCAGCTTTTTATACCAGCCCTCGGCTGTGAATTTCAGGTCGGGTGAGAAGTACAGCTTATAGCCCAGTATGTATTGTCCGACCCGCTCATTCAGCAGGCGATGACCGGCGGGCTGTGAGGCTATATCCTGATAGGCGGGATCCTGGTAATATACTCCTGCCGCAAAATTGATGCTTTGCTTTTCATCGAGCCCGATGCTGCCGCTGACCCTGGGCGCCAGGGTGCTCTTTTTGGTAAACCCCGTGTAATCGTACCGTACACCCGGATTGAGCGTCAACCAGCCGAGAAGCTTGAATGACAGGTCAATAAAGCCTGACGTATTATAGACGAAGTCTTTCATGTCTCCATTAAAGTCCGCGGGAGAGAGGATGAGGTACTTTACTGAAGTATCCGGACGGTAGTCCTTTTCAGTAAAGGTGTATAATGTGTCGGTGTGTTTAAGGGTGCGCGCATAATCGATGTCGACCCGTGCGGCCTCCCCGCCGGCTGTAAGGTTTACGGTTTTGCCCAGCTTTGTTGAGAATATGCTGCGATAGCCTGTTTCGAACTGCTTGTTGCGGATGTGGCGAAGATCGGTTTCAAACGGTATGCTGCCTTTTTTGATGATATTGCCTTCCGCGTCAAGCGTGGGGGTGGAGTTTCCCAGATGGTTATCGACATCCTGGAAACGATAGTACAGAATATTTTTCCAGTAGCTGTTGTGGCCGACAAGAGTGCGCAGATTGAAACCGGCTACCCCTTTATCCACAACGGACTTTCCGACAAAGCTGGAGGTGTTCTTGTCATCAATATTCTTGCTGTCGAGCACATTATCTATATCCCTGGTATATTTTTCGGGGTTGTACATGGCGATGAAGGTCAGCTTGTTTTTCGAATTGATCTCTGTGCTGGTCTTGATCATATAATCGCCATAGGATGGAAACCCCGCGCTGGTCAGACCGACCATTTTCTCCAATAATCTGAAGTCCTGGTACCTTGCCGATGCGAATACGCTGGTCTTTTTATCAATCCCGGACGGGCCATCGTACATAAGCGTAAAACCGAGCAGATCGAACTGGCCGCTGTAAAATGCATTGGTGCGATTGCCTTCCTTAATTCCTAATCCCAGATAAGATGAGTTCTTCCGGCCGTACTGAGCTGCGAACCCGCCCGCCTGGAAAGTGGCATTCTCCACGACGCGCGGCGCAAAAATGCTGAAGCGGCCTCCGTTGGGATCATTGAAGCCTGCGTTGAATCCTTCAATCTCCAGATGTGATACCTGGAACAAGGGGATATCATCCGCCATATAAACGTTGTCGGACGTCCCCTGACCACGCACGGCAATGGCTGAATACTGTCCACCGCTGCTGACCACGCCGGGCAGGATACCGATGGCCCTGAAGATATCGCCTTGTGCGCCCGGGCTTTTAAATATTTCCTCCCGTGAAAAGGAGAAGGAAGAAACGGGGACCGCGGGATTGTTCTCTCCCCTGAATGCCCGGACGGACACTGCTCTCAACTGAATGGCATCCTGTAGCAGTTCGGTTTCGAGATAATAGGTCTTTCCGGTGGCGACCGGAATGTCAGCCAACGTTTTTGGCTGAAAACCAATATTTGTGATGAGCAGTGTATAATTACCTGCCGGGATATCGGATAGCATGAACGTGCCGGAACTGTAGGTGGAAACAGAAAATGGATAGTCTTTGATGGTCACTGTTGCGCCCGGCAGGGGGCGTTTAGTGGATTGTTCGATGATCTTCCCTTTGACGGCGCCTTTGTCCTGCGCGAGGGCCTTGATGCCGATGAATAGCGCGCAAACTATAGCCAATTGTTTTAACATAGACTTTTGGTTCGTATAGACATGGGACAAAAAGGGGATGATTTTTGTGACAGGTCAGAAGGTATGGACATGGGACATAAAACGGCGGGTGTCCAATGAGGAAGGCGATCTTATCCATGCCAGTAAAGAAGGAGGCAGTATCAGGGGCAGTCTACCTGTCCGGCGGAGCTTTTTTTCCTGAATTCGCCGGGGGTTAGGCCAGTGGCCTCTTTGAACAGCTTATTGAAATTGGAGATGGTGTTATATCCACAATAATAAGCGATCCCGGCAACCGGGGTTGTGGAACCAATCAGCATTTCGCAGGCATTGAAGATCCTTACCTCATTGAGGTAGTCAAAAAAATGCTTGCTGGTGCTTTTCTTAAACCATCTGCAAAAGCTCTGAGGGGTTAGACCCGCGATGCTGGAAATATCTTTGAGGGAAATATCCTTGTGGAAATTATTTTGTACGTACCTGTAAATTTCGCTGAGCCTGTCGGTGGCGTCCTCTTTATTATTCTTGCTGCCCGGGGTATAGATGTCGTCTGTGATGCACCGGCAATCCGGGGAGGTGGCCAGGATGTGCAATATCTCCAACAGCAGCAGGATCCGGCGGAATCCCCGTTGTCTGACCAATATGTCGAGTTTCCGGCCGACCTTATCCCGGGTGGCTCCGGTGATCTGTATCCCCCTGGCGGCAAGGTCAAAGAAGCGGGCAAGCTCCCTGGATTCTTTCATCTCATAGAACTCATCGCTGAATATTTCCTTGCGGAAATGCGCTACTACCGAGCGGGCCCTGTGGCCTCCGCTGGTATCGTCGTTCACCCAGATATGGGGCAGATTGGACCCGATGAAGACCATATCTCCTTTTTCAAAGGGGTCGATCCTGTTGCCGATGATCCGCCGGCCATGGCCTTCCTTTATCAGGACCAGCTCGAGCTCGGGGTGGAAATGAAAGGCGGGGTTAAAGGAATCTTCATTCCTGTCGATGATGGATAACCTGCTGTTGTGCAGGAGGGTGATCTCGGTTCTTATAACTCTCATATGGCAATTAAATAAAAGCCCCTGGCAAGGCTGGCAGTACTTTGATCATGTTTACAATGTAAAAATAATAATTGATTGATCTTGCAAATACGGGCTAAAAAAATTGCGCAAGCGATTGCAGTGTCTCATGGCAGTTAGTCTATAACTCATGAATAAGACGACCAGCCGGCGGAGCTGAAGATAAAATTGAAGAAAAAAAAGGTAATTCTGAGGCATTATCCCCGGAGAATGAATCGGATGTTTAACCCGGACATTCTTCAAAACTGATTGCTGTATGCTTGCCGGTGAATTCGATAAGGAATGGAGCCGTATGAAAAATGGCGATCCCAGGGCCCTGGAAGGCATTTACCGTGCTAATATTCAATCCCTGATCAATTATGGTGAAAAGATCACCCCTGATGCCGACCTGGTAAAGGATACCATACAGGACCTGTTCATCGAGCTTTGGCGTGGCAGGCAGCAACTTTCGGATATCGTCCAGGTAAAGTTCTATCTTTTCAGGGCCCTAAGGAACAAGCTATACCGCCTGATCTCACATCAATCCTTTGTGTCTCAAGGAGAACTGCAGCTTTCGACGGAAAACCTGCGGGCGGAATATGTCGAATTGGGCTTTGTTTCCAGGGAAGAGGAGGCCCGGATCCGTCACGATCTTATCAGGCTGCTGAAAAACCTGCCCCAACGTCAGCGGGAAGCCATCTATCTCCGATTTTACCACAATTTCTCCTGCGAAGCCATCGCGTCGATGATGGACATGAATTACCAGTCTACGATCAACCTGATGCACCGTGCATTGAACTCTCTGAGGGAAAAGGTCGGCAGCGGGCGTGCTCCGAAATAAAAAAAGTCGGTCAAAACTGAGTATCCCTTTTAAAAAACTGACAGTACTGTACAAGAACATCGCCTTCCAGGGATACTGGCAGCGGCTCAGGACATCATTTTATGCTCAATAAAGAAGAAAAACTGAAAGCGTTATTGTTGGACGATCGCTTTGTGGATTGGGTCAACAACCCTGAGAGTCCCTATGCCGGATATTGGTTGCAGTGGGTGGGTGAAAGGAGTGACAATGCGGAGCTGGCGGATGAAGCCCGTCAATTTTTAATGGAATTACGCTCTGCTGAGATGACGGAGGAGACCGTGACGAAAGAAAGCGAGGTAGACAGGATATGGGAGAATATCGGGATGTCGATCGATGAAGGCGCAGCGGGGGAAGCAAAAATCCGGCGGAATCCACAGCGTGGGTATTGGATGGCTGCCGCAGCTATCACGGGTATATTGCTGCTCGCCGGTGTGGCTTTCTTCAGGGAGCGGAGCCTTCCGCTGGCCTCCGGAAAAAAAAAGAGCGAGCAATTGTCAGCAAAGAGCAGCATCTCGCCTGAAGTAGTGCGGTATAACGGCGGCGAGAATGGAGAATTGGTGTTTTTGCCGGATGGTTCGAAAGTGACCCTATCCAAGGGTACCCGGATATCTTACAACCGACTGATGAATGGTAAAAGCCGGGAGGTCTCTGTCGACGGTGAGGCATTTTTCGATGTTGCCAAAAATCCGACAAAGCCTTTCTATATCTACACCCGTAATATGGTCATAAAGGTATTGGGCACGAGCTTCAAGGTTATTGCTTCTGACGGGAAGGAATCAGTGGTTGTCAAGACCGGGAAGGTTTCTGTCTTCCTTAAAGGCCAGGACCTGGAGCAATCGGGCGCTACTATTCTTCTTCCCAGGCAGGTCTGCGTCTATTCGAAATCTGCCGGGACGCTGGTCATGGATACTTCTGCAGACAGATCGAACATCGAGATCGCGGCAGCCGGCAATAGCAGGTACAGTTTTGAAGATGTGCCTGTGGATACGGTTTTCAGCACCCTGGAGAAAATGTATGCGATACCCGTACATTATGAAAGCGCCGTATTTCAACACTGTTTTATAACCATTTCGCTGGGTGATGAAAGCCTGGAAGAACAGCTGGAGGTGATCACCAGGACCATCGGGGCCACGTTCAGCATATCCGATTATGGAATAACTGTCGACGGCAGAGGGTGTAAAGATTGACGAACCAAACAGGGGATAAAAGGGAACGTAACTCCCTAATTAAAAACTGCTTTATGAGTAAAATTGCTTTTTTACTGACAGTCATTGTACTGTGGTCATTAAAGACTGTAATGGCGGGTGAGACCGGCGAACAGGAAATCTTGAATAAGAAGATCAGCCTCTCTATCAGGGATGAAGCATTCAAGCCCGCTCTAAAAAAGATCGCCCAGGAGGCAGGGGTAAAGTTCTCCTATTCCCGGAATACGATCCCTGAGAAAGAAAAAATATCCATCGATGCCAGTGATGAAAAACTGAGCGAGGTATTCAACTCTCTATTCCTTCCCTACCACATCCACTTCGAGGCCATCGGCAAATATATCATTTTGAGTAAAATGGCTTCGGAAGATGTCTTTCCCGGAGACAGCGGGATGGAGAAGGCCACTCCTGCCACATCGGTGTTTCTCACGGTGACGGGAACGGTCATTGATTCGACGGGCAAGGTCCTGCCGGGGGTGAGCGTGGTCGTAGAAGGAAAGAGCAATGTCGGGACGACGACAGACCTGAACGGAAAGTTTGTGCTGGATGTACAGCCGGAGGCCGTGCTCGTTTTCTCCATGGTAGGTTTCCAGGAAGTAAAGCGTCCTGTCAATGGAAGAGTGGTGATCAATGTGGTCCTGCGGGCGATGGAAACCAAGATGGAGGATGTGGTGGTGACCGCATATGGAAAGAAGCAATTAAAGGAGGCAGTGGTAGGGTCCGTAACTACCGTCAATGCCAAAGACCTGAAGATACCATCGAGCAATCTCACCACTGCCTTTGCCGGGCGGATAGCGGGAGTAATTGCTTTCCAGCGGACCGGCGAGCCTGGCGCCGACAACGCGACATTCTTTATCCGGGGTGTCACTACATTCGGAAATGGCAGCGGCAACCCGCTGATCCTGATAGACAATATCGAGCTGAGCGCTACCGACCTTGCCAGGCTGCAGCCGGATGATATCGAGAGCTTTTCCATTTTAAAAGATGCCAGCGCTACCGCCCTGTACGGCGCAAGAGGCGCCAACGGGGTTATTTTTGTGACGACGAAGCAGGGCAAGGAGGGGAAGGCGAAATTTTACGTACGGGTAGAAAATTCCATATCGCAGCCTACCAAGAAGCTGAAGATCGCCGATCCTGTGACGTTCATGCAGCTATATACGGAAGCCCAGCTGACGCGGGATCCCCTGGCAAACCTGTTGTATTCGAGAAGCAAGATAGACCATACCGTAGCGAGGGACAATCCTGTCGTATATCCCACGGTGGATTGGTTCAAGCTGATGTTCAAGGACCAGACTTCCAATCAACGGGCGAATATCAACCTGTCGGGTGGAGGAAAGGTCGCTCAATATTATGTGGCGGGTACTTATAATATCGACCATGGTATTTTAAATGTCGACCATCGAAATAATTTTAACAGCAATGTGCGACTGAACAGCTATCAGCTTCGTTCGAACATCAATATCCATCCTACTGCGACTACAGAGCTGGTGATCCGGATGTATGGTATTTTTGACGATTACCACGGGCCCATCGACGGGGGGACCGGGCTTTTTCAAAAAGCGCTTAGGTCAAGTCCTGCCCTGTTTGCTCCTTTTTACCAGCCGGACTCTGCCAACATTGCAACTCATCATATCCTGTTCGGCAATTACAAGATCGGGGATAATGCCTTTTATATGAATCCCTATGCCGACATGCTGAAGGGGTACAAGGATTATTCTCAATCCCGGATGCTGGCCCAGTTCGAGCTCAATCAAAACCTTTCGGGTCTGACCAGGGGACTGACGCTCAGGACGCTGTTCAGCACCAACCGGTATTCTTATTTTGACGTGTCCAGGGCGTATGGTCCTTACTATTACAATATAGGGACCTATGATAAAGCAAGCAATGTATATACCCTGTCCTGGCTGAATGAAAAGAATACTGACCTGAGCGATGTGAATGGCCATCATGAGGACCTGCAGGGCATTAGTGGTTCCAGGAATCTGTCCACCAGTCTGTATGCACAGGGTACCCTGGATTACAGCCGGATGTTCGCGGGAAAACATAATGTAGGGGCCACCGTGGTAGCTACCGTACAGCAGACACTGCTTACGCCGGACAACCTGGATGTGAAGGCGTCGCTGCCACACAGGAATATGGGTATTTCCGGCAGGGCATCGTATTCTTACGACAGGCGGTATTTTGGGGAATTCAATTTCGGCTACAATGGGTCTGAACGATTTTACAAGGACCATAAGTTCGGGTTCTTTCCCACTATCGGCGCCGGATGGATGATATCCAATGAGAAATTCTGGCATTCTGCTTCGATCAATAAATTGAAATTAAGGGGGTCCTATGGGTTGGTGGGGAATGATGCCATCGGCAGCGCCGTCGATCGTTTCTTTTACCTGTCCAGCGTAAGCCTGAACGACGCCGGCCGGGGCGCCAACTTTGGGTATGACAATGGTTACAGCCGGCCGGGCGTATCTATTTCCCGGTATTCCAACCCGGACATCACCTGGGAGAGGTCCTACCAGTCAAACCTGGCCGTGGAGCTTGGCCTGTTAAATAAATTCAACCTGGTGGCCGAGGTCTATCATTCCAGGAGGAAGGATATCCTGATGAACAGGGCTTCCATCCCCTCTACTATGGGATTGTCCGCTGCCACGCAAGCGAATGTAGGAGAGGCGAGGTCACAGGGATTCGATCTAACGATGGATTTTACCCAAAACCTCAGCAGGGACTTGTGGATATCTGCCAGGGGCAGTTTTACCTATGCCAGGGGGGAATATGTCAAATATGAAGAGCCGCAATATGCCAACAGGTATTTATCGCATGTCGGGCAGGCCATCGATCAGCAGTGGGGGTATCTGGGGGAAAGGCTATTTGTGGATGACAAAGACCTTATAAACTCACCTAAACAAAATTTCGGATTGTACCAGGCCGGGGACATTAAGTACCGGGATATCAATAAGGATGGGCAGATCACTTCCCTGGACCAGGTGCCTATCGGCCATCCCACCACGCCGGAGATCACCTATGGGTTCGGGTTTTCGATGGGATACAAGCAGCTGGACCTGTCGGTGTTCATGCAGGGACTTACGCGGGAATCCTTCTGGATGGATCCCGTAGCCACTGCGCCATTTATAAATTACGACGATCCGTATTATCCCATCAACCAGGGCCGGATCGGGCAGAACGCGCTTTTGCAGTCGTATGCGGGCAGCCATTGGTCGGAGGACAACCAGGATATCTATGCCCTGTGGCCGCGTCTGTCGACTACACCTATCAACAACAATAACCAGCGCAGCACCTGGTTCATGCGCGACGGCAGCTTTTTGAGAGTGAAGTCGGTGGAGGTGGGATATACGCTGTCAAAGAAAATTTTGGACAGGTGGAAGGTCTCCAATTTCAGGATCTATTTCAGCGGGACGAACCTTTTTACTTTCAGCGCCTTCAAATTATGGGACCCGGAGATGGGTGGTAACGGGCTGGCCTATCCTATTCAACGGGTAGTCAATGTCGGAATACATTTTAGCTTTTAAAAAATTACGAAATGCAAACAATGAGAATATGGATAGCCGGCATTGGGATATCGGTCCTGCTGACCGGGCTGACCGGGTGTAAAAAATATCTTGACGTCACTCCCGACGATATAGGCACGATCGACTATGCTTTCCGGATGCGGTCGGAAGCTGAAAAATATCTTTTCACTTGTTATAATAACCTTCCCGGATCGGGGCAGGTATGGGGCGATCCGGGTTTCGTCACCGGCGACGAGTTTGCTACGATCTATCCACAGGGAAATTATTTTGACCCCGGACTGTACAGGATCGCACGGGGGGAGCAGACCGTCGTCTCACCGCTGGCTGATTTTTGGGACGGCTGGAATGGCGGCAAGGGATATTTCCAGGCGCTGAGAGAATGCAATATATTCCTGGAAAATGTGGACAAAGTCCCCGACCTGACCAGCCTGGAGAAAAAGAGGTGGATAGCCGAAGTAAAATTCCTGAAAGCTTATTATCACTATTTCCTTCTCCGCATGTACGGGCCTATTCCCATCATCCGGAAAAGTTTACCTGTGTCTGCTTCTATCGATGAGGTCAGGGTTCTCCGCGAGCCAGTGGATAGCGTAGTGAATTATATCGCGTCGCTGATCGATGAGACTTTGTCAGATCTGCCAGATCAGATATTCAACCAGTCTTCGGAATTGGGCAGGATCACCAAGCCGATAGCGCTGGCTGTCAAAGCACAGCTGTTGGTGATGGCGGCAAGCCCCTTGTTCAATGGGAATCCCGACTATGCCAATTTCAAGAATTCAGACGGTGTTGCGTTGTTCAATCCCACTTATTCCGGGGACAAGTGGAAAATGGCCGGGGATGCCTGTAAGGTGGCCATCGATGCGGCAAGAGCGGTCGGGGCCAAATTATATTATTATCAGCCGGCATCGGGGGAAAGCATGACGGATTCGACGAAGGTGACTATGAATATTCGCGGCGCGCTGGTGGATAAATGGAATGCGGAAGTTATCTGGGGCGCCAGCAATGCCATGGCGGGATATGACGTGCAATCTTTATCGCAGGCCAGGGTGACCTCTGGGGACCCTTCAACTGTTCCTACGCCGCCTTCCACCAATGAATCCATCCGGAGCATGCTGGCGCCGCCGATACATATTGCCGAGATGTTTTATAGCAGTCACGGGGTGCCCATCGAGGAAGATAAAATGTATGACTACGCCGGCAGGCTTACCAATCTGAGGACGTCGACAGATGATTACCGATTCTATATATTGAACGGTTACCAGACCATCCAGCTGAATTTCGACAGGGAGCCCCGGTTTTATGCCGACCTGGGATTTGACGGCGGTGTCTGGTACGGGGAGGGGTTGTATGACGATACGAAGACCTGGCATGTGGAGGCGAAGCATGGGCAGTTCGGCGCTCAGCTGGGTGCGGGATTATATTCCGTCACGGGATACTGGCCCAAAAAACTGGTGAGCTACAAGAATGATTTCGGCAGCAATTCACAAGGCTATAATGTACGGGCTTATCCCTGGCCGATGATCCGGCTGTCCGAGCTGTACTTACTCTATGCAGAATCCCTAAACGAGGCGAGCGGTCCCGGGCCGGAGGTGTATTCCTGGATCGACTCGGTGCGGACGAGGGCCGGACTACAGGGAGTGGTTCAAAGCTGGGCGAATTTTTCCAACAGTCCTGGAAAGCCTGCTTCGAAGGATGGGTTACGGGATATCATTCAGCGGGAGGAGATGATCGAAAAAGTGTTTGAAGGCAAACGGGTATGGGATCTCCGCCGGTGGAAGAAAGCGGATGCCTGGTTGAATATGCCTATCAGGGGCTGGGATTTGGAGCAGCCCGATGCGTCCAACTATTACCGGGTGAAACAGATCTATACGCCCGTGTTCACTCCCAAAGATTATTTCTGGCCGCTGTCCGAGAATGCGCTTATCGTCAATCCCAAGCTGGTGCAAAATCCGGGGTGGTGAGTGTTCATCCAGGGTAGTGCCAGTTCAAAGTAGTGCGTACCCATCCGGGCTAGTGAATACCTTTCATTTTATCATTTTTAATCTGATCGTCATGAGGAAATTAATGAGTGGTTTGATCATTTGCATCGTTGCGCTGTCTTGCGGGAAAACGGGCCTGAATACCCACGGGCCGATAGAGAGTGGAGGCGCCAAACCCGGCGTTGTTACGGGTGTGCAGGTAGTGAACCTGCCGGGGGCGGCCATACTGACCTATGCTTTGCCCAAGGACCCTGACTTGCAATATGTACTGGCCGAATACCAGATCAACGCCACCACCACACGGCAGGCTAAAGCTTCCCGGTATGGGGACAGTATACGGGTAGAGGGGTTTAGCAAGGCCGGGGCGTATGAAGTAAAGCTATATGCGGTGAGCAGGGGCGAAGTGAAGTCAGAGCCTGTGTCCGTGACGGTGAACCCAACTACCCCTCCCTATAGGGTGATAGCCGCTACGTTGCAGATACATCCGGATTTTGGAGGGGTGAATATTACTTTCGACAATGCAGGCGAAGATAAGATAGCGCTCGTGGTTATTACCAAGGATCACAATAACGAGTATGCAGCGGCGGAGACTTTTTATACCCAGCTCAAGAACGGCTCTTTTTCCATTCGGGGGTATGATACGACGTCCATTGTATTCGGCGCCTATATCAAGGACAGGTGGGGTAATTATTCCGACACCGTGTTTGCGCCCATCAAGCCGTTGTGGGAAGTACAGCTGGACAAGACCAAATTCAGGAAATATGTGCTTCCCAATGATCAGCCATCTGCCTGGGGCTGGGAGATGGAGTATCTATGGGATGATTATTACGAAGAGGCCGGCTTCCATACGTTGCAGGGAAATCCGCCAGAGCCGCACCGGTTTACCTTCGACATGGGAGTTGTGGCAAAGCTGAGCCGTTTCAAATTGCTGCAGCGCAAGGGAACCCCAGGCACATGGGAATGGTTGTACAAACATGGCAACCCACGTTACTTTACCATATGGGGTACGGCTACTACGCCAAATCCGGATGGGTCCTGGAATGGGTGGACCAAGCTGACGGATTGCGAGTCCATCAAACCTTCCGGCACTCCCAGCGGGGTGAAGCCCACGGATGAAGACGTCCAGCATGCTTTGGGACCGGATGGAAAAGGGGAGGAGTACCTGATCCCTCTTTCCGCGCCGGCGGTGAGGTATATACGAATAGAGCTCCATTCCAACTGGAGCAATACTGATTTTTTTCACGCACTTGAAATTACTTTTTATGGTAATCCGCAACAGTAAAATAATTTTTGGGGCCTTATGCCTGACATGGCTGCTATCCTGTAAGAAATGGGATGATTATAAAAAATACCAGACAGGAGGAGAGCTCGTTTACCCAGGTATTATTACAAATCCCCTGACCTATCCAGGGGCAGGCCGTGTGATGCTGACCTGGGACCCCAGCATCGACCCGTCGGTGAAAAAATATATTGTCCGCTGGAATAATGGGGCCGATTCGCTGGTAGTGAATGCGAACTCCCATAGTCCTGTCGATACTATCAGGATTACGATCGAGGGGCTGACTGAGCTGAATTATTTCTTTTCCGTATATTCTATTGACGATAAAGGAAACCGGAGCGTTGCAGCCAATATACCCGGGGTCAAAATATACGGGCCTATCTACCAGGGGGGGCTATTCAACAGGGGCTATAAGACTTATGATTATTCCGGTGGAACCCTCAGACTGTTCTGGAATGTGCCTGATACGATCAATATCCGGACAGAGGTGGATTATGTAGATACAACGGGGACGGCAAGGACGGCCTGGCTTTTCCCGGAGCAGGATACGCTTGTCATTCCCGACTGGAAGGATTCCACTATACTATATTACCGGAGCAGCTATATCCCCGTGAGAAGCGCCATCGATACTTTTACTGTCGGGCATTATGACTCGTTGGAATTAAAATTGTAAAATCTATTTATGAGATATTCGAGTAAACCTTATCGTTGCCTGCCGGCTGTTTTTACTGTATTCTTTTTGCTTATTCTTTTTTCCTGCCAGAAGGGAAATATAGAACCTGCAAAGATGGCTGAGATCAAAACAACCAAAATAGCTGCGGGAGATGCGTCCCCTGTACCTATCTTACAGCTTTCGGCCAGCTATAGTCCCAGCTCACGAACAATCAATGTAGGCGCACAGCTGGTTTGGCCGGAAGAAACGCCGTCCGATGCCGCTTTGTACAAAATTGAAGTAAAGACGAACAGCCAGGATATTGGACCCAGCCCTTCATCCTCGTTTACCTTCAATGCGCCTCAGCTGGGAAGTCTGCCGATAACAGTTCGAATAAGCGGAACTGTATATAATCCAAGCGGCAAGTCAGTGGCTTCGGCATCTATCGACCTGATCATTAACCCCGATGGCAGTACCAGTACTATCAATACAAATGAGATAATTGAATTTGACGCCCCTGTCAATCCGGCGCCATATACCAATGTGGTTTTTAATCATGTATCTTCAAATTATTATGGCCCCTTAAAAATATATGCTTTTTACTTCCCCGGCCCAACGTCACAAGGCGGCGGGGGGCCGCCAAGTATCTTTTTAGGAAAAATCGAGTTTGAAGCATGGTCTTTTACGGGGGTACCAATAAGCTTTAATGCTCCTTCCTCATCCTTTTTTTGCGACCTGCAACATATCAGGATATTTGTAACAAAGAAGGATTACGCGATGGAATACTTTACGTACCCGCTGAAATCGATACCTACAAGGCATCTTATTGATTTCTGCTATTCCGATGTTTATTATTACAGCCCGGCAAAAGGGATAGGCAATAGCCTGCTTTACAGTTTTGTAAACGGAAAGAACAGGACTCAAATCGGGTTTTTAGACCCGATGCTTGGTGCGCAAATCCCTTACTTCCAGGCTTCAAAGGATCTATATCCTTACTATTGAAACAGCTTTTTTACGAAAGACCGGCCGGTATTTGGGGTATATTCACCATATGGCAAGGGTAACCCGGGGTGGCATCGACAATCAACGGGCTTTATGATAAAATTGAAGAAAAAAAAGGTAATTCCGAAGCAGGAAGAATGAGTGATCATCCGGAAGTTTATATAAAGTTCTACAACTATGAATAAAGTAAGGATAGTATTGATCGCAACCTTGTTTTACGGGTCGCTGGCGCAGGCACAGACCAAACGAATATTTAATGAATCCGCGGCTGCAAAAGAGCAGCGCATGGCCTGGTGGAGCAACGACCGATTTGGGATGTTCATTCACTGGGGGATCTATTCCATGGCGGCAAGGCATGAGTGGGTGAAACATAATGAACATATGACGAATGAGGAGTATCAAAAGTACTTTAACTTCTTTAATCCTGACGAGTTTGATCCGACCACCTGGGCTAAACAGGCGAAGGCGGCAGGTATGAAATATGCGGTCCTTACCACCAAGCATCATGACGGATTTTGTCTCTTCGACTCGAAATTCACCGACTATAAGGCCACGAATACGCCTGCGCATCGCGACCTGGTGAGGGAGTATGTAAATGCCTTCCGCGCGCAGGGGTTGAAGGTCGGCTTTTATTATTCGCTGCTGGACTGGCATCATCCGGACTATACGATGGATGACGTTCATCCGCTGACGCAAACGGATACCAGCCAGGCAAACTATGATCGATTGAACAAAGGTCGTAATATGGCTAAATACAGGCAGTACCTGCGCGACCAGCTTACCGAGCTGCTGACGAACTATGGCAAGATCGACGTTCTCTGGCTGGACTGGACCTGGGGAAAGGATAGCAAGCGTGGGAAGCATGCGGAGGATTGGGGCGCCGTGGAGCTGATAAAGCTGGTGAAAAAGCTGCAGCCGGGCATCCTGGTGAACAACCGGCTGGGTCTGGATGACTATGAAGACGGAGGTGACTTCGTAACCCCTGAGCAGGTGTCGACGGCGGAGCTGGCTAAATACAGGGGCAAGACATGGGAGACCTGTCAGACCTTTTCCGGATCGTGGGGATATTACCGGGATGAAAATACCTGGAAGACGGACCATCAACTGCTGGATCTATTGATCACATCCACGGCCAATGGGGGTAACCTGATCCTGAATGTCGGGCCGACGGCAAGGGGCGAGTTCGACTACCGGGCAAAAAATGCGCTGGACAGCCTGTCTTACTGGATGCATGCCAACAGCAGGGCTATTTATAACTGTACCTATGCGCCGGAGGAGTACAAGGTACCGGAGAACACGAGGCTTACGTATAATAAAACCACGCGGCGGCTGTATGTGCATCTGATGGAATATCCGACCACGGGTACGCTGGTGTTGCCGGGGTATAAGGACAAGATAAAGTACGTGCAGTTCCTGCATGATGCTTCGGAGATCAAGTCAAAGGTTGATGGGGATGATGTTACGCTGCTGTTGCCGGAGCGGAAGCCTAATGTGGCGATACCGGTGATCGAGATATTGCTTAAATAGCGGATCCTCTGAATTGAGTTGAGAATTGGTTGTTTATGACGAAATGATGAGAATTTCTTTAAATTAGTATATGAAATGCAAATCAATTCTCCTGCTCGTCCTCTTATTCAGCGCACTTACGCTCGCGGCACAACGAACGTCCAAAGGAAAATGGATAAAGCTCTTTAACGGCAAGGACCTCAACAACTGGACCGTAAAGATCAAGGGGTATCCCGCGGGGGATAATTTTGCCAATACTTTCCGGGTGGAAGATGGGGAGATGAAAGTGAATTATGATGGATATGACAGTCTCTTTAAAGCCCGGTATGGTCATATTTTCTACAAGCGGAAGTTCTCTGCCTACCTGGTGGTGGTGGAATACAGATTCACCGGCAACCAGATGAAGGACGGGGCTGACTGGGCTTACCGTAACAGCGGGGTTATGCTATGTGGACAGACCCCGGAAAGCATGGAGCTGAACCAGGATTTCCCCATCTCCCTGGAAGAGCAGCTGTTAGGAGGCAATGGCAAGGACGACCGGCCAACGGCCAATCTGTGCACGCCCGGCACCAATGTGGTGCTGCATGACAGCCTGTTCACCCCGCATTGTGTCAACTCTACAGCAAAGACCTATCATGGTGACCAGTGGGTGCATGTGGAAGCGCTTGTTCTGGGGGATTCCATCATCCGGCATATTGTAGAAAGGGATACTGTGCTTACCTATACCAAGCCGCAATACGATGGAAGGGACGAGTATGTCAAGAGAGCCGGCCTGCCTGATGGCGGGTTGATCACCGAGGGAACTATCTCGCTGCAGAGTGAAAGTCATCCCGTAGAATTCAGGAAGGCGGTGCTTTTCGATCTGGGGCCTTATCTGAATGATCCCGTGAAATTGAGGAAGGTGATAGCCAAATTGCAGAAGAGAAAGAAGCATGTGTGGCGGGCAGATGACAACCCATGACCGATTGCGGGGAGTAACTTACACAAACGTTTGCACGAATGAAGGGTAATATATTTTATTATCTTTCAAATAATGTTTAGCATCGAACCAAACGAGCTGCTGCGACAGATAGCTGAGAATAATGACAGGCACGCTTTCAGAAATTTATACGACATCATGCACAAGAGCCTGTATGATTTCTCTATCGCTATCGTCAAATTGAGAGAACCTGCCGAAGAGATCACGGCCGATGTATTTATTCGTCTGTGGGAGCGGAGGAAGAAGCTGGAATATGACAGGATACGCAGCTGCCGCCTCTATCTGTTCATGTGTGTCAAGAATGCCTCCCTGAATTATCTCCGCGACAACAAACGCCCTGAACAGCTGGATCTGGATCAGGTATCGCTGGCCGACTGGGAACTGGAGACCAATCCCGAAGAGCTGATGATCACCACTGAAATGGCAGCCTGTCTGGACAGGGCCATCCGCGAGCTTCCTGTCCGGTGTGGTATTGTTTTCCGGCTGGTGAAGGAGGAGGGGCTAAGCTACAAGGAGGCGGCCCAGCTGCTGGACCTGTCTGAAAAGACCATCGAGAATCAAATCGCCATCGCGCTCAAAAAGATACGGCAGGCTATATCCTTCAAGATACCTGCGAGTCATTCCTGAGCATTTTTTCCTAACTTTTTACGGGCCAGGCTTCGACTGATGACCCTTCTATGGCGGGCCAGGGCTCACCTTACCATTTCTTCAAAAAAATTTTTATTCTTCTTTGGGGGGCGGGTTCCAAAACCGTGTCATTTCCAATATGGAGCAGGAAAGGCTATGGATACTTTTAGGCAGGAAGCTTGCCGGCATAGCTACGGAGGAAGAGTTGCAGGAACTGGAGCTGTTATTGCTCGCCTATGGAGAAGATGCGGCGACGATGGAGATCATTGAAAGGATGTGGGCCAGCAGGGCGGGCAGGGCAACTACTGACAGGGATAGCAATATTCTTGACCGTATCGAAGCGGCTACGCGTCCTGTGCAGCGAACCCACCGTCAGCGCACCTGGGCATTCTCCGGGGTTGCGGTGTGTGTGGCTGCTGCGGTATGCTGGGGCATCTTATCAACCCGAAGGGGAGAGGAGAAGAAGGAGACCATGAATGTGCTCTTTACGCGCCGGAAATCGCATTCCAATCTCCAGTTCCCCGACGGCACTTCGGTAGTGCTGAATGAGAACAGCAGGATAACTTATAATGCGGATTTTGGAAAGGTGAAGCGGGAGATCATCCTGGAAGGGGAAGCTTATTTCGATGTAGCCAGGAATCCTGGGATGCCGCTCATCATCCATGCCAAAAATGTCGATATCAGGGTACTGGGGACCTCCTTCAATGTGAAAGCTTATCCATCCGACAAGGGGGTGGAAACTTCCCTGATCAAGGGTGTGGTGGAAGTGAGCTCAAAGGTCTGGCCGGATCAGAAGATACTGTTACGACCAAACGAAAAAATCAATATTCCCGTGTCGCGGGGCCCGGATGCAGCCGGGGCGCAGGTTGAGGCAGACAGCGCTGCGGGTCTTTCAGATGAAATACAAAATGCCAGCCCTGCGGCTGGTCCGCCTGCGAAAGATGATACTTTATCCTACAACCGACATCCCCTAAGCGCTGAGCGTACAAGCAAACTTATCCCTGAAATTGCCTGGATGTACAGGAAGCTGGTGTTCAACCAGGAGCCCTTTGAAAGTGTAGCGGAAAAGATGGAAAGATGGTATGGCGTAAGCTTCTATTTTGAAGACGACGATCTTAAAAAGGAAGTGTTTACCGGATCATTCAGCAAAGAGTCATTGGAGGAATCTTTAAAGGCGCTGCAGTTCAGCTATCCATTCGACTTTGTCATCAAAAAAAGCGAAGTGTTTATCAAACGAAAGAAATAAGGGAGATGCGCTAACATCCCCCTTGAAGATGTAAATAAGAAGACCTTGAATTTGGAGATCCGGGGTCTTCCCATTGTTAACCATCATGCGATAAAGGTATGTTATCTTTTGTATTACCAAAACTATTTCGCACGGCCTCTGGCGTGCGAAGACAAATCCTGCTTGTTATGAAATTTCTGAGCTTCTTGCTGACGGTGGTCTGTACGCAGGCCTACTCGGTGGGGCTGTCTCAAGAAAAGATATCCCTGGAGTGCAGGGACGTCACACTGAAACAGGCCCTTACGGTGATAGAGTCCAAAAGCTCTTACCGATTCCTCTACCATGACAGCTCTTTTTCCTCGCTGGCGAACATCAGCATCGATGTTCGTAACAAGCCCGTTCTCAGCATCGTCGATCAGCTGATCGCCGGAACTGCCCTTCATTACCGGGTATTGGAGAACAACCTCGTCGTATTTGGAGAAGGTGGTTATCAGGCGCGTGACAGTCTTGTCAGGGGCAAGGTGCTTGATGGGGATGGGCGGCCGTTGCCGGGCGTATCTGTCCACGAGACGGGAAGCAAGGGTGGGACTATGACGAATGACAAGGGTGAATTCTCGCTGCGGGTGAAGGATGCCGACGGGACCCTTGAGCTAAGCTCCGTGGGATATGTCTTGCAGCGGGTGAGGATCAGTAACAGACTGGTGCTGGAAGTACGTATGAAGGCCGAGGACAAAAGCATGCAGGATGTTGTAGTTGTTGGATCGCAGCAGCAAAGTAGAAGGACCACCACGGCTGCCGTGTCTACCGTCAGCGGCAAGGTGATCGAAAATATGCCTGCCGCATCTGTCGATGTAGTATTGCAGGGCAGGGTAGCGGGGTTGAATGTGCAGGTGTCCTCCGGGGAACCCGGTGTCGCGCCCACAATGGTTGTCCGGGGCAATACGAGGGTCAATACCAATATCGGAGATGCCAACGTCGCCCAGGCGCGGGCTTTAAGCGGTCCCCTTTATGTAATAGACGGGATACCCGTCAATCCGGAAGACATTGCCAACAGCATCGATGCCACCGGTACGAACTACCTGGCGGGAATCAATATCAATGACATTGAGAATATCGAGGTGCAAAAAGATGCGGCTGCCACTGCTGCCTGGGGTTCCAGGGGCGCCAACGGCGTTATCTATATCAAGACCCGTAGAGGGAACTCTTCCACGCCGGAATTCAGGATCAATACCTATGGCGGCATTACCCAGCAACCTCCTCTTCTGAAGACAGCTACCGGTGCCGCAGAACGGGAGCAGAAAATGAGGATCGTCAACCAGTATGCCACACCCGGCCAGCTGGCGGGGCTGCCGCAGCTGCTCACCGACAGCCTGAATCCTTACTACAACAATGCTACCGACTGGCAGGGGTTGTTCTACCGGAATGGAGCCATTCAAAATGTAGATATGACCATATCAGCTGCCAGCCCGAATGTAAGCTACCGGGTGAGCGGCAACTACTATAACGAGAAGGGCATCATTGAAGCATTCGGCTATACACGGTATGGGCTGCGGGGCAACTTCGACTTTAAGATCAGCCCGAAGCTCAACAGCCAGCTCATCGTATCGTTGTCGAGAGGGGACCGCCAACGGGGCCGGAAATATTATGGGAACAGCGATGACAATACCCCCGTGAGCGGGTCGACTCAGCCTTCTTCCTTCTACCGGCTGACCGCCTTCGATTCAGCAAATTTTACGGGCTTGTATAGCAAGCTGCGTAATAAGAATATCAATGACCAGTATTCGTTGTCGCTGACCCTGAATTATAATATACTTCCTTCCCTGCGCTATACCGTTCAGGGGTCTGCGAATGTAGCTACTTCCAACCGGGATTATTTCCAGCCGTCGAATATCGACCAGGTGGCGGCGCTCACGGGGGCGACTGCTCAGCCGTCTTTTGCAGAGTCGGATAAGGGGACTTATTCTACGTATTTCCTGGCCAATACGCTCAACTATTTTTCAAGCTTCTCTACGGCCGGCGGGCATACCCATCATATAGCCGTCACCGGTTCCCAACAATTCAACGCAGATGTTGTCAACAGCAGCTCCGTCAGCGGCTCCAATCTGCCTTCCAATGACATACAGGTTGTCAGCGGCGTGCCCCAGGCCAACCTGTCAGGCTCTTCCAATTATGCTGCCGATGGGCTGTTGTCCTTTGTAGGGCAGGCGCAGTATGATTATGACGGCAAATATTTGCTGTATGGCTCCTACAGGGGAGATGCTTCTTCCAGATTTGGCAACGATACCAAATGGGGTTATTTCCCTTCCGGTGGAGTGGGATGGGTCATATCCGACGAGCGCTTTATGGACGGGATAAAGAAATATGTGAATTTCCTGAAGGTGCGTGTCAGCTATGGACTGGCCGGCTCGCAGTCCCCGGATTTTTATGCGCCGTATAATTCCTATACTATTCCCGGGACCTATAATGGCTCGCCGTCCATTCAGCCCAGCTACTCTAATGGATTGACCAAGGACAATCTTACGTGGACGAAGACCGTCCAGAAAAACCTGGGTCTGGAAGCTCAGTTCCTGGACGGCAGGATATCGCTTGTAACAGATATCTATGACAAGACGTCGAAGGACGATTATTATAATTTTCAGCTGCCTTTTTATACCGGATTTCAGAGCATCAGTTTTAATGCCCATGATCTCTGGGTAAGCAACAAGGGGGTAGACATCACGCTGAGCACGCGTAACCTATCGAAGAAGAGCCCCTTGCAGTGGAACATGCAGGTGACCATATCCTATAATAAAAATGCTATTGCGAAGCTCCCGAACAACAACAGGACCTTTGCCGTCGATGATTATTATGGGGTGACCAGGATCTTTGCCGTAGGGCAGCCTATCTATGAAATGTTCCAGATGAAATATATGGGTGTGTACAACAAGCAGGGCGATGTGCCTTTCAATTCACTGACAGGCAATTCCCTCACCTATTTTAAGGGGAATCACAAAGTGGTGGCCGGCGACCCTATCTGGCTGGACGTAAATAAGATCGGGGATGTATGGACGGATGAGGACAATGGCGCGCAGTATGGCGACAGGATACCTACCGGCAACCCCAATCCGAAATTTACCGGGGGGTGGGTCAACGACTTCACGTATAAGAATTTTGGCCTGAGCATTGTCAGCGTCTTCACCTGGAAGAGGGATGTGATCAATACTTATTTCCAGCAGCAGATCAGCAATATTGTAGGCGGCTATTCGAGCAGTATTTATACGTTCGCGGCGGACAGGCTGCCGGATCTGAGCAAGGTCAATTACTGGACACCGACACTCGCCAAATCGTCCGGCTATCGGGCAAGCTTTCCTTCGATAAACCCATTCGGTCCGAGCTATTACCAATATATTCCCATCTCCAGCATGTTCAATGAGGACGGGAGCTATTTCAAGGTGAAAACGATCGTGGGGAGCTACCAGTTCCCGCGGGGGATCACGAGCCGACTGAAATTGAGCAGGGCCCGGGTCTATTGTATCGTAGATAATTTCCTAACCTTCAAGAAGGGGACCATGCCTGATCCGGAGTCCGTGGATCAGCTGGGAGTTTATACGGGCGGGCTTTATCCTTTGCCGAAGAAATATACCCTGGGCATCGATATACAATTTTAGAAACTCCTTCGGGTCTGGGACTGATACCCGGGTTTGAAACTGATGCCAAGTCCAAACTGTTGCTCAGGGCCGGGACTGATAACTGGTCCAAAATAACTGATCCTTGATCCAAAATTCAAAATGATTCGTATGAATATATTCAAAATCTTCGTCGCCGTCCTGCTGCTGACTGTTATTGGGTCGTGCGGGAAGTATCTCCATGAGGCGCCGATCAATTCCACTTATGGCGACAAGTTCTGGACTTCCCAGACTTCTGTGGAGCAGGCAACGACCGCCATGTATGGCCAGCTGCGCAGCTGCGTCCGAAATAGCAACGCCCATTTTATCAACGGCGATCTGGCGGCGGGAACATTTCTTCCGAATGCGGGGCAATGGAACCTGGCGTCTATGAAATCGTCTAATAATCCGCCTTTCAACTTTTCCTATGTGCCATATTTCGAGAGTGTGTTGCAGAACTGGTCCAGGTTCTATCAACTGATAGCGCAAGCCAACCTGATCCTACGGAATGTGCCGAAGATGCCTTCTTCGGACTTTACTTCAGAATCTGTCCGGAGCGGCTATATCGCCGAAGCGCTATTTATGCGGGCGTATACCTATTTCTATATGATCCGTATCTGGGGCGACCCCGTGTATGTAACGAGTACTTATGACAATGTAGACTACGGCAATATTCCGCCGCTGGCACGGACAGCCGAAGGGACGGTGCTGGACAGCTGTCTTCGGGATCTGAAGATCGCCGCGACTGCTATGTCTTATACTGGCGGCGACCCTACGAAGGCAATAAGGGCCAATAAGGGCAGCGCCTATTCTCTTATCGCGCATATATACGCCTGGAAACACCAGTACGACAGCGCCCATGCTTATTGCAGCCGGGTGATCACGGGTGGGGGATATAGCCTCGAGCCTATGAGCAGCTATACCAATATCTGGAATGGGCAATCTTCGGGAGAGAGCATCTTCGAACTGCCTATGACCTATAATTACAGCGATCCCAACTTTACGTCGCAGAACGACTGGGCCGAAGCGCAGTTCGGCTTTTTCGGGACCTTTTTAAAGGGACCGTTGTCGGGGAATCAGAATAGCACCTGCTGGATATCCCCCCAGGGAGGGATACTGGATCTGATCTTCGACACGGCGGATGCGAGATACCACACTATATTCCAATCCGTGCCTGCCTCCGGTGGAGACCAGGCCGGTCATATGCTGCTGAAGTATACCAATTTCATTTACCAGCAACCGGCTACGAAGACCATGCCTTATATCAATAATGACCTTGTGCTGCTGCGTCTGTCGGATATCTATTTGCTGGATGCGGAGGCGCTGACAAATCTGGGTGATCTGGCCGGGGCGGCGGCTGATCTGGCCATGACGGAGGATCGGGCGGGCATCACTTCCTACCAGAATCCTGCCAATCAATATGACATGCTGGACGAGGTCGTTGCGGAAAGAGGGCGTGAGCTGGTAGGAGAGGGGCAATGGTATTATGATCTCATCCGAACGGAGTCAACACAGGGCTGGCTGGAGTTTGTAGGATATCAGAGCGCGCGGGTGACAGCTGCCAGCAAGGGATATTACTGGCCGCTGGATATGGGAACCCTGTTCCCACAGGACAACCTGCTGGTGCAAAATCCCTGGTGGGCGTCGCATAAATAGTTGCTAAACAAAAAATATTGTACGAATGAAAAATACATTATTAAGGGTGCTTCTTTTGGTGTTCATGGCTGGCGCCTGGACTGCCTGCAAAAAGGATTATATCGTGGGCGGGTCGGCGGAGAATGTCAATGCATATAAGAATACTACGACCTACGATGTTTTGAAGAGCCTTCCTCTTTACGATACGTTGGTGCAGCTTATCGATACGGCGGGACTAAAGGACAAGCTGAACGAGCAGGGGACTACCTTTTTTGCCCCGTCGGACTATTCGATCTACAGCTATCTCAATCAGCGTACGATACAGGTGCAGAATGTAGATCCTTCTGCAAAGTTTGCCCTTGACTCTCTCTTCTACTATTTGCGGAATAATATCAATGGGACGAAGGACTCTCTGCTCATGTACCTTGTCCATCAGACGCTGCCTTACAACGTCCTTACGAATACAGGGGCTTTTTATCCGACGGAATTGACGAGCGATACGGTTATCATATCCTATGAATATACCAAGGATGGGAATCTGGGATACAATTCCCTTGTTTCGGGCGTGCCGCAGGTGGTATATTTTACACAGCTGTGGCAGCCGTATGATCTTAGTGACTCCAATCCTGCGAGTGAGATCACACCGGATATTGGTATTCATACGTTGTGCACGACGTCGGGGGTTATCACCAAGACAGGAATGATCAATGCGCTCAGCAATTCACACACTTTATTCTTTTACGGGACGAGATAAAATTGGCAAAGTCCGATAAATTTTACGAGGTCCAATAAATATTGCGAGGTCCGATAAATATTTCGAGGTCCAATAAATTTCACGAGGCCCAATAAACAGTAAAAAATTATGAGAAGAATATTATTCATCATCCTGGTCACATGTCTCGCGGCATGCACGAAATACGGCGATGGCTTCATCAGTCCTTATGTACAGTATGCTGTCAACCAGTTCACCGTTGTAAGAGGAAGGACGGCTTCATCCTATTCCCTGATCACTGACGGGTCCAATATCCCGATGCACGTGAAATGGCTGCATATTTATGACTCTGCAGGGAACATCGTGGACAGTCTGTTCACCAAACAATACCCCGTGTCTATCTGGACCGCCGCCTATAATAATCAGACGGATGTGACGTACAGCAGTATACTTGCCAAGCAATCTGTTGTGAATATGCCGCCTTTGCGGGTGAATGAGAGCAATGGCACTATCGAGGCGAACAGCGGCACCCTTTATCTTCCGCTGGGAACATACAGCATGGACCTGTCCGTGTCCAACAGCGCGGGTTCGGAGGTGCTGAAAAAGATCATGACAATAGTGATTGCAGATGGTAAGCCGCTGGAGACGGCTCCGGAGCAAGGCGCATTCAGCAACTCATTAGCGCATGTGGGTAATGCGGCTGCGGCTCTTACGCTGTTCAATGGCCAGAAAAATCCCTATGACCTTGTTACGGTGACCCGTTATGCGGACACACCCAATACTATTGTTCTAAAGATCATGGACAGGAATGGCGTGCCCTTTAATCCCCGTATGGGTGAGCTGACCAAAAGACCGAATACCGGGTTGAATCCAGTTCCGCCGTACCTGCAGAACCTGCAGGATTATGCGCCGGATACTTACCAGGTGAGCGACTCTGCGATCTCCATTAAATTTCCGCTGGTGCCTTTTCCTATTGCGTCATTGGGGAATGGCTTCAATATGTACTATAATATTCTTTCCCAGTACGTGCATATCGACAGTACGTCGTCCTGGTCGAGCAATCCATCCGGCGGCTATTATATGGGGACCGGTGACAGTCATTACAAGGGTGTCTACCAGGATGGCAGCTATAATTACTATATTCGGGTACCCATGCGTGTGCAGGTGCCGGGGGCTTATGAAATTGCCATTAAACTATTAAATACCACACATCGATAATGAAATTAACATAAAAGAATGAACCATGAAACGACTTATCCTTTTGAACCTGTTTGTCTCTTCTTTCAGCGGGGTGTATTCTCAAAGCAATGCCGCCCCTTCCGAACATCTTACCTATTCTTTCCCGAATGATGCTGTGCTGCAAATGCAGAAGGTGCAGATCGTACAATCCGCCTATGCCTCTTACTTTGAGGTGAACAGCTTTACAAACGGGTATGCCGGATTGCAGCAAACACCTGACAGTTCCCATGGCAGCAGCCATGTACTGATCTTTTCCCTATGGGACCCGAATACGGCTGGCGGGATCTATTCGACGCTGCGGTATGCGGCCCCGAATACGTATACGGGAAGATTTGGCGGGGAAGGGGATGGCTGGCAATCCATCAACCCTTATAACTGGACGCTCAATACCTGGTACAATGTGGTGGAGCGCAGCTGGAAGAGCAAGGGTCAGCTGTATATAGCTACTTTCATCAACAACCTGGGCTCGAATGCATGGTTCCATACTGCTACTATGTCAATACCGGATCCCGGCCGCTACCTTGGTTCGGGCAATGATGCGTTCCTGGAGAATTGGGATGGCTCCAATCCTGCCTGGGATGGCCGTTATGTCAGGAAGGCTTATTTCAAGGATAGCTGGGTGTTAAATACGAGCGGAGGCTGGGATAAGTCCACCAGCAGGTATTTTAGCGCCAACGCAAACGACTCGATCAGGAACGGGATATATAACAACGCCTTCAACGCAGGATATGATAATACCCTGAACGCGTATTTTATGCAGCATGGAGGGAATACGACAGCTTCTTCCGCATTTAATGGCGGCAGGACGCTGACTCTGCCTGCTCAGGCCAACCAGGGAATGGCTCCCTCGCTGACCACGGGGAGTGTGAGCACGGTGTCCGCTTCCTATGCCGGGGGGAAGACCTATGTGAGCTGGACCATCGATGGAACCAAGAGCCCGCAGCTTGCCGCCACTGTGCAGGTGCTCAATAGCGCGGGAACCGTGGTGCTTAGTTTTACCGATACGCTGCCGCAGCGCAGAAGCGATACGCTGACCGGAACCCTTTCCCTGGGGACCTATACGGCGAAGGTATTTTTCAAAGACATTTTCAATCAGACGTCCAACTCAGCGACTACATCGTTCACTGTAGGGTCTTCCTATACGTACTGGTATAGTTTCAAGAATGTCAGCAGCGGGAAATACCTGTCTGTCAAGAACAGCAGCACGGCCAATCTGGCCAATATCGTTCAATATGCCGCTCTGAACAATGCTTCGGAATGGTCATTGAAAACGGTGAATGCCGCCGTTGTGCTGGTGAACCGCAACAGTCAAAAGGCGGTGGACCTTCCTGGAAGCACGCAAAACCTTGGAACCGACCCGATACAATATACAGAGAACGACAATACGAATCAGCAATGGAACCTGGTCTCGGTGGGAGGCGGTAAATATCTGATCCAAAGTAATCTGTCCAATCATTACGTGCTGGATGATTCTGCCAGCAGCACGATAGACGGCACCGATATTATTTTGTATGCTGCCAATGGGAGCACCGGATCGGTGAACCAGCAATGGATCATGCAAGTGGTAGATTCTACGGCTGGGGCATCCGTTGCTGCTGCGGCGGCATATGGACAGGGGGTGGCATTGTCCGTACCCGGCGCTGTGTCGGTCTATCCAAATCCCGCTCACGATCATCTGATCATAGACGGAATGACGGGGAAGAATACGATTGCGATCTATAACAGTGCGGGTCGGCGGGTTTATGCGGCTGTCAGTTTTAACGGGAAGGGAATTGTCAGTACTTCCCAATGGACGAATGGAGTTTATATCATCAAAGTCACGGGGGCGGATGGCAAGGTGGAGAATTTTGAAGTGATCAAAAATTGAAAAAATAAAAACTGATGAACACGTTGTTTTGCTATTTCATGTTATCCTTTTTTGCGAATGGCATTTTCTATACAGCCGACTCTTCGCATATTGTCACCATTCCGTTGTCCGGGAGTGCATATGTGCATCCTGATGGCGAGACCAGGGTATATTTTGTTGCTACGCATACCGGCAGACTGCGGGTGCAGTTGAGGGGGCGGGTGTCCCAGGCTGGGTCTATCGTGGTGAGGCTGGATGGGGGCGGAAGAGATACGACCGTCCGGCTGGGGAACTCAAGTGGAAATATCCTGATCAGTGCGGGGAGTTTTGAAGTTGGCGAGACGGGTTATCACTTTATATCACTGAAGAGCGCGCATTTGCCGGATATCCCGGAAATGATCCTGTCAGGTCCCGCAGCGGAAGGAGCTCTATGCAATAACAGCCAGTACAAGGGCGCACCTTCTACTCATCTTACCTATGTCATTCCGGGGGACAGCGCTGCAGCATGGTTCTACAGCGAGGTCTCTGTTCCCGGGGAAGCTGACCATAGCCCCAACGCCTATTATGAGACGAATGGATTTGACGGAGGCTATATGGGTATTCAGCTAAACTCTGCGAAGGAGCGGCGGGTGATCTTTTCCGTGTGGAGTAATTACAATACTGATGACCCCAAAAAGATACCGGCTGAGTATGCGGTGAAGCTTATTCGAAAAGGGAAGGGGGTTTTTACGGGTGAATTCGGAAATGAAGGATCGGGCGGGCATAGTCATCTTGTTTTTATGTGGAAGCCCGGTGTGACCTACAAATTGCTGGTGAGGGCAAAAGCTGCGGGGGATCATACCATCTATACCGGCTGGTTTTGTGGTCCCGAGACGCACGGCTGGCGGCTGATTGCGCAATGGGATAAGACGAAGACGGACGGTGAGCTGCTATCCCATCTGTATTCTTTTGTAGAGAATTTTGGAGATAATGGGGAAGATTATTTTACGGCAAGGTATGGGAACCAATGGATATGTACGCCTGCCGGCAATTGGATCGAATTGACGGAGGCACGATTTTCTACTACGGCTAATAAGGTGAAGCATCCCCGCTTTGATTATGGGGCGGGGGTTGTTCCGATGGATATCGCCGGGAGTGAGGTGCAGGACTGGTTTTATATGTATAGCGGGGGATTTAAGCAGCTGAACAATCTTGCTCCCGGACAGTCGGTGCGGAGGAAGGCGGGCGGAGTGGCGCCAGCGATCAATCTGGCGGCATTACCGGAGGAGTAGGGATGCCTGGGAGGGCCCGACGACACGACGGGTCCAGGAGGTGGTCGGGAAATTTTCCCTAATTTTAGTCTCTATGGCCCGGGACAGGACTTCTGATACCACCTTCTTATCCAAAATAGCGGCAGGCGATAAGTCTGCTATTCGCTGGGTCATAATTGTCATTATTATTCTATGTGTCGGCGTATGGTGGGCATTCCGTCCCAGGTCTGCGCCGGTGGTACATATTGCCGGTGCGAATGACGTGGCTGCTCCTTTTCATTGTCTCGCTACGCTGACGCTTGCCGACGGACAGCAGCTGCGGCTTGACGGCGCAGCGAATGGCGTTCTTGCTACACAGGACGGCGCACGGATCGTGAGGGAGGCCGACGGCCGGGTGGTCTACCGGGCGGAACACTCCGATGAACTATTATACAATACACTGAACAATTCCCGCGGCAGCGCTGTCATAAATGTTACTCTTAGCGACGGCTCCCGTGTATGGCTTAATGCCGGCAGCTCTATACGTTATCCCGTTCTATTCCCGGAGGGTGACCGTACAGTCGAGGTCACCGGGGAGACGTATTTTGAGGTGACTTCCGATGCAGACCGGCCGTTCCGGGTGAAAAATGGTAATATGACTGTCAATGTGCTTGGCACTTCCTTTAACATAAGGACATATAATGATGATCCGCTGCGACATGTGACCCTCTTCGAGGGCAAGGTGCGCGTCACATGTGACAACTCGCTGATACTGGGTCCTGAGGAACAGGCGGTGGTGGAGAATAGGGTAGAACTGGTAAAAGATGTCAATACCGACGGGGTGCTGGCCTGGAAGAAGGGACTGTTCTCTTTTTCGCATACCGACCTCGTTTCTGCGATGAGGGAGCTTGGCCGCTGGTACGATGTGGATGTGATCTATGATGGTATTATGCCGGACCGGTACTTTACCGGCAAGCTCGACCGGACGCTGACCCTCGACCAGGTATTGAAGACACTGACAGATGGCAGGATACATTACACTATCGATGCGGGCAGACGTAGGCTGAGGATAAGTCCGTAACAGGTGCAACGCCTCTGTTGAGACAAGCGTTTGTTAATTTTGTGTACATGAAAGCAGCAAGAAGTAACAGCCAATTATTTGCCGACGGACAGCAGTTCGAGAAGGCCGGGAAATGGGAGGATGCAGCGACGGCATATCAGCGGGTAGTCAATAATGATCCAGGGAACCAGCATGCTGTGGCACGGCTGATGGTAGTGTATCGGAAGCTGAAAGATCATTCAAGGGAGCTTGCGGTGATCGATGCCGCCATCAATGCCGCGGCTAAGCGGGATAAGACGGCACAACAGGAGTGGATCAGTGCGCATCCGGAAGCAGCCAGGCTGGGGAAGGCGGTGTTGAAGCAGCTGGGTGGTGAAAGTGTGACGGCGTATGGTACTGATCCCTTTGTGGAGAAGCTGATGAAACGGAGGACGTTGGTGGAAAGAAAAACGGGCGGTGGGAGAAAGAAGGCGAAACGACTGGAACAAAAAAGGAAGGGGACGGCTGCGCCTGTACGGAAAGAGGCTTCGACCAAAGAAAAGAGGGCTGCTACAAGAAAAGCAGAAATTGAAAGAAAGAAAAAGGAAGTCGAAGCGCGGAGGGCTGCTGCTGAAAAAAAGAAAAGAGAAGCCGAGGCACGAAAAGCAGAAGCTGAAAGGAAGAAGAAAGAGGTCGAAGCACAAAAGGCGGCAAAAAAAGCCGAGGCCGAGAAGCGGAGGGCGGAAAAAGAAGCGAAGGCTCATCCGTCTTTATTCATCGTGTCGCTGCGGTACCTTGTTCCGCTGGAGCGGATCGATGCAGCGATGAAGGACCATGTTGCTTTTTTAGATAAGCATTTCGCAAAAAAAGAGTTTTTGGTGGCGGGGCGGCTGGTGCCCCGCACGGGGGGAATTATCCTGGTTAAGGCGAAAAGCCGGGAGGTAGTTGAAAAGATAATGAGGCAAGATCCTTTTATAAAACGGAAGCTGGCGAGTGTAGACATCGTGGAATTTGTGGCTAGTAAGATGGATAAGAGGCTGCATCTTACTACAGGCTGATATTCAGTTCGTTCCACCGACGAGGTCAGGAAGGCGAGGTCAATGATAATTTTTCAGGTATATAATGGCAGACCGGATATTGCACCAATGTATGGGGTCGAAATCATTTGGCGAAAGTTCCTGCAATCTATGCCGCAAATCCTGTAGGTAATCTGTGATCACGGAAGCAGGCAGATGTTTATCCTGCATCTTTTGGATGGAATGAGAGACGATCTTCTCCACTTCCTCGCAGTCACGCGCAGTCTCCAGGTGGAGTAGCATCGCATATTTATATTCTTCGAATGTCATGGCAAGGCATTGTTAAAAGAAAGAACCGGGGGTACGGGGGGGACCCAGCATGCAAGTTACACCCTTCCGGCGAATTTTAGGCCGGCCGGTGACATTGCCGGGACTGGTGCACGGTGACCGGGAGCCAGAGATGCTGTTCCACGGCGGGACCAAGAACGAAGAAGGGGAGCCTTCCTACTACCAATGCTGGCCATGGAATAGCGGTCGGAATGAAATATTTTTTGCCCTTTCGGGTGATCATCCTATCTTTTTTGACACTTATCAGAAACGGTACCATACAATGAACAAAGAAATGGAAGACCCCATTATCGATCTGTACAGGGAGAGCTTTCCCCATTTCGCGCGGATGGTCCGGCGGATGGGCAGAAGCCTGGAAGAGGCAAAGGATGCTTTTCATGACGCCCTTTTGATCTATATCGAGAAAGAACGGGCCGGTACGCTGCGTCTGAACCGTTCGCCGAAGGCTTATGTGCTTGGGACGGCGAAGATCTGCTGGCTGCGCGAGCGGGGCGGGGCATCGATGGTGCAACTGCCGGATGGGTTCGGGGCGGTGGGAGCCGACGAGGAAAACGAGGATGTCGAGGAACGAGAGAAAAGTCTGTTGC
>Ga0105237_10000550_pt1 | contig 52627 bp, 46 predicted proteins | sample KBSC24metaG_FD_81520 | JGI IMG/M metagenome (GOLD analysis project Ga0105237, IMG submission 81520) | Corn rhizosphere microbial communities from Kellogg Biological Station, Michigan, USA - KBS C2-4 metaG | ecosystem: Host-associated > Plants > Roots > Rhizosphere > Soil | place: Michigan, USA... | reverse complement strand
TGTGGTCCGAGGATCGCCAAGCTGTCGTGGCCATGCGCACGGCATTATTGCCGTTTGCAGCCTGAGCTGACCGCTTCAATCCGGCTGAAGGTACACCAACGTTCCAGGCCGGACGCTTACATCTGGATCGATTGATTGATTCGCCATGAGCGAATCTCCGTGACCAATCTTCCTTTCGGAGCCCCGTCGCGCGGGCTCGATAGCAAGCACGCCTTCCTCTCGAGCCAGAGATCGATCGCTATCGAGCATTCGGTTCCGGCTGAGCGGACGATCGTCGAGATGCCCCAGACGCAGATCGTTGGTTTCATCGACGAACGGCGATGAGAGTGGAGGTTCAGGACCATCATCCCTGCCATCCGGCGTCAGTTGGGGCATGGATTCCGCGAGGCTGTGCTCGAAGCCAACTCCCCTCTCCCAAACCGCGGCACGCCCCCTCGCCACCCGATTACGCCACGCTATTTCCTCCAATCTTTCGAGCAGATCGGGTTGCACATACCATCGTCCATCAGCATCGCCGTGGGCCAGTCCCATCGTCTGCAACACTCGCAGCCTGCCCGCACGGGTGGCCTGCTCCCAGCGGTCGGTATGATCGAGCAATATCGAGCCTTGCGCATCACGCACTGCCACGAGATCGTGGTCGATCGCGGTGACGCGCTCTGCCATGATGTCCATACGGCGCGCTTGCGAAGGGCTGATATCGAGATCGTTCACCGGGCCGAGATCGAGTGCAACAAGCTCTCCGGCCCGCGCTCGGAATCCGTGATAAATATATTCGCGCGCAATGATCAGGTCATTGCCTCGATCATCAGCCCCGCGGATTACGATATGGCTATGCGGGTTGGCCGTATCATAGTGGTCAGCCGCAACCCAATCGAGGTTCGTACGCAAGTCGCGCGATACCTGCTGCATCAAGCGCCTCACCAATGGCCGCAAATCCTCATACTCACAGGCATCCACGGCGCCGATGATGGTTCGAAATTGATGGCGATCTTTCTGACACGCTCGCGCGAATGCTACAGGATCGGGAGCTTGACCGTCGGGACCATAAAGCGCAGGTCTCAGTTCCTCTTCTGCCCGCGATCGGGTAAGGTAGCGGAGATGATGCTGGACCGCACGGCTTGATCGCTCCAGGCGCACAACGTTCGTCCGGGCCAGTACCGGCCGAATTCTCAAATCTCGTTTGCGCAGACATGTCGCCAATATTCGTCCAACACCTGAGCCACGCCCAATGTGGGCGCCCGAAAATCTTCTTCCCGTCCCGCGCTTGTTCCAAAATCCGGCACGCTGCAGTTCGGGGACTAGCCGCCATCGTATTGGGCGATCGCGCGCAGCCATCGAGAGCCAAACAGAAAAGCCATCTTCGTTCATCACCGTTTCCTGGGAAGAACTTGAATTCTCATGGAAGTGACCGTGGCTGCTGCACCCACGGCTGAAGCAACAGATCCTGATGCACAACGACACGAACCGGCCAGCCGGGGCGCACCCGAATCGTCGGCTGGACATCGAGCGATTTGCCGATCAGCTGCTCGCCGGCGTGATCCGTCCCGGTTTCCACCGACTGGCGCAGCGCTCGGGAAAGATCGCTATCGGAGCTGCCGTAGCTCAGCTCGGTCCCTACCCCCAACAATGTCGAGAGCGCAACGCCCTTGATCAGCTGCCAGCTGTGGCCGTCGACCTCATCGGTGAGGCCGGTATAGCCCGATTTGTCGGCAGCAGGCCAATTGTCGAGCTGGACCGACGAGCTATCGGGCAGGATCAGCCTGCGCCAGACGATGAGTGCACGCTTCTGCCCGAAGCTCACGACATTGTCGTTGGCCCCGATCAACCGCGATCCCTGAGGGATGAGCAGAGTCTGGCCGGTCGGGCTGTCATAGACATTTTCGGTAACCTGAGCAGAAACCTCGCCAGGAAGGTCGGAATTCAGCCCCGTGATCAGGCTCGCCGCGATGATGCTGCCGGCACTGACGAGCCATGGTGATGCAGCGGGGGTCAGGATATGCGGATTGACCCCATCGGCCGTGGCATTGGCGCGGACAAACGCCGCCTTGTGATCCTGCTGGTTGGGATCGCTGGCCGAGATCGCGGCAGCGCTCCCGTTATCCGGCGTCGGCAACGATGCCGGGATGGCGGGCACCGATGCTGCCGGCGCGACGGTGGCACCGCCGACCGGAGACGCCGCGGTTTGCGAGCCAAGAGACACGAGGATCGCCGATCGCTGCACGTCAGCAATCTTCGGTTCGGCCGACATGGACGCCGCGGTCCCTGCTCTGCCCGTGGTGTCACCATCGGGCGCGACCCCACCCGCGTCGCCCGGCTGGCTCGGCTTTCCGGTCACCATATCGATACCGGTAAGCGGCGGGCCCAGAACCGGAACCTTCGCATAGCTTGACGGCGCCGACGCCAATGTTTCACTGGCGACCCTCGGGTCGGCCGGCCGCGCCTGGTCATCGTCGATACGCGCAATCGGGGATGATGTGCGCAATGCCATCATCACCGCGCCAGATACGAGAGCGAGCAGGCAAGCCGACAAACCAATCAGCGCGCCGCGCCGAATGCGAACCGGGCGCGGCGCCACCGCGCGCAGTTCGAAGCGTGCCGGGTCCTCCTTGACCGAGGCGCCCACGCTATCCTCAGTCATGACGAGCCGTTCCGGCCGTTGTGGCTGATCGCCACGACATGCTGGAGCTTGTCGCCCAACCGGAGTTCGGCATGGTCGAACAGCCGGTCGACGACATAAAAATGCCCCCGCATCCGATAATTGACCAATTCGGGTGCCTTGCCATCGGTCACGAACAAGGGTGGTGCCGCACCTGCGGAGATTCCGGGCGGGAATTCGATATATACATGCCGCCCGTCGTCGAAGGCGCGAACTGGCCGCCATGGCATGTCGTCACCGCTGATAGCATAGCCAAAATTCAGCGCCGACGGATCGAAGCCGCTCCCCGCTTTATCGTCCTTGGCCGGCGGGGTCGGTGCTGCGGGCGGTGCCAGACTGATCAGGCTATCCTTGGGATAGGACCAACTCACCGACGCCATCGCACTGCCTGCGGTGCTCACGAGATCGACGTGGTAGCTTCGCCTGGAGGTGAGAATGAGCAGGTTGGTCGACAGACCTGCCACGGTTGGTTTCACGAGGACATGCTCGCGCTGGTTGCTCCCGCTCCCGCTGGTGGTGTTGCCGACGATCCAGCGTACCGTGTCGCCGGCCGCTACCGATACCAGCGTCTCACCAGGCTCAAGCGCAATGTCGCTGACCCGTTCGGGGGCGGTATAGAGGCGAAAGATCGCACCGTCGCTCCAGGGGTAAACTTCGGTCGCATTGACGAAACCACCCTGTCTCGGCCCGATCGTTGCCGTGCGATTGGCAGCCGCCACCTGAGCGGTCGCGCGACCGGCTGTCTTTCCTTGGGCCATGCCCGGCACCAGCGAAACCAACACGAAAGCCGTTGCCCGTCTCACTACGGGTTTCATGGTGTTACCTCCTGGTTGATGGTGGGCGAGAGCGAGCCGGCGCCTATGGCTGCCGGCCTTTCGTCGGCCGACCACTCCCGGCTCCAATCCACACCGTCGACGTAGATGCCGAGCGGGTTCTGGCGCAGGACATCTGCAGAACGAGGCGCGACCAGTTTGATCGTGATCACACCCGTCCAGTGCGATCGCCCAATCGTTGCTCCGCGATCGAACTCGGTCTCCAACCATTTGACCTCGAAAGATCGCGCGGACATGCGCACAACGCTGGCAATCTCGACGGACACTGCGCGTGCGCCGGCATCCGCGAACGGATTGGACGAGCGCGCCTGGTCCGAAAGCCGGTGCGCTGCCTGTTCTGTGGTCATCGCATAAGCGTCGAGCCAGTTCTGCCGCGTCACCACGGGATCGAGCGAAACCGAGCGCACATCGTGGACGAACCGCCCAAGCTGCCAGGCGACCTGCGCTTCGTTCGGTGTCCATTGTGCCGTCACCGGCGCGACGCTTCGCGCTTCGCCAAGATGGTCGACCTCGACGACATAGGGTACGATATGGCTTTGTCGGGATTGCCACACGAGCGCGGCACTGAGCCCTGCGCAGAGCAACAGATCGCCCAGAGCCAGCAACCGCCAATGATAGGCCTGCACCCGGGCCGAGCCGATCCGGTCATCCCAAATCTGACCCGCTCGCGCGAACGGAGTTTCAGGAGACTCGGTGTGCCCATAGCGTTGGACCGCGCGGCGAAAGATCATCGTCCTTCTCCCAGATCAGGGCTGGATCCGCCGCCGCGGCTCTCGCCCTCCCGCAACGCCTGGACCACCAGCTGTTGGCGGTGACGCGCCGCCTGCTGGCGCTGCAAACGGCGCGCCCACTCGGGTGGGCCCGCTGCGCCCTGCGTCGCTGCATTTGCCGATGTCTCGGATGCCGGTGCCGTCGCTGCACCGGCCGTGGCACGGGCCGCGCCCGCATTTCCGCCGACACTACCGGCTGGCCCCGCCCCGCCCGGGGGCGGTGTGCCCCCGGCGGGTGCCATAGCGAGCGACGGCATGGCGCTCGCCGCGCGGATCGCGGCCAGACCGCCCGAAGCGATAGCGCGTGCTCCCATCGCGGCAGCGCCCAGACCTGCGCCTGCGAGCGCAGCCGTGCCAATGGCGCCGGCGGCTCCAAGCTGGGGACCGCCGCTTACCAATCCCGAGGCGACGCTGGGGCCGAAAATGCCGAGACCGAGGAAGGTCAGGCTGGCAAGGACGAGCGTCGCGGCCTGGGACATATCGGGCTCTTGCCCACGTAGAGCATCGACAAACTGAGCGAAGAAGCTCGTGCCGATGCCGACGACCACACCGAGGATCATCACCTTGATGCCGCTCGCTACGACATGCCCGAGCACGCGTTCCGCGAGAAACCCGGTCCGGTTCCACAGCGCGAAAGGCACCAGAATGAAGCCGCCAAGGCTTGCCAGCTTGAACTCGATGATCGTCACGAACAGCTGGATGGCCAGGATGAAGAAGGCGCATACGACACCGAGCCAGGCGATCACCAGCACGGCAATCTCGACGAAATTGTCGAAGAAGCCTGTGAAGCCCATCATTTTCGAAGCTTGATCGAGCAGTGGCCAGGCAGCCTGGAAACCGATGCCGGCAAGATGCCCGGGCTTAAGCAGATCGTCCGGCGAAAGCGTGCTCCCGCCAGCGGTCAGCCCGAGTTGGGCAAACGACTGGAAAATGATACCGGACAGGGTCGAGAATTGGTTGATGATGAACGCGAAGGCACCCACGAAGAGCGTCTTGCGCACCAGGCGCGCGATCATGTCGTCTTCGCCGCCGAGCGCCCAGAACAGCCCGGCCAGCGTCACATCGAGCGCGATGAGAATGCTCGCAAGATGATGGACATCGCCTGCCACCAGCCCAAAACCGCTATCGATATAGCGGGTGAAGACGCTCAGGAACTGATCGATAACGTTCAGGTTCGTCATGCGCGCCCCCTCACTGCGCGGTGTAGGCCTGTCCGCTTCCCAGGAAGCGGCGCATCTCGGCCTGGCCATCCTTTTGCTGTTGCAACCGATTGGTGTCGGCCAGCGCATCAGCCTGGAAATGGACCGCGAGCATCGTTTGTAGCTGCGCTTGCTGCTTGGCCGTGAGGGCGAGCAACTGGTTGGTCGCCTGGACGGCGGCGAGACCACCGCTTGCCCGTTCGCTAGCACCGGTGAGTGACGTCAGGGTCGTTTGATCGTTGGTGATTTCCGAAAGAATGTGGGCCTGCGTCCTCAACGAATCTTCAAAGCTCGCCATCTGGGTTTCGACACGCTGCTGAGCTTGTGCAGCACCGGTTGCGACGCTCGCCGGGCTGGTCTTCGGGAACAAGGCCGCGATCCGCTGGTCGATCGAGCTCGCCGTGGCGCTCACCCCCTGCCCCTGGGCGATCAACCGCTGCAAACTGGTCAATTGCGAGGTTATTGCCGACAATGATGAGGTGTCGAGATGATCGAGGTTGCGCAGCATCGTGCCGATCATCGTCGCCTGGTTTTGCAGCGATTGGATCTGCTGGTTGATCTGCTGAAGTGTACGGGCAGCCTGAAGCGCGTTTTGCACGTAGTTGGTTGGATCGTAGACGATGATCGCGTCCGCCGGCGAAGCCGAAACAAGCGTGGCGACGACGGCCAGGTGACAGGCGCGGACGTGCCTTTTCATGGTCTCTCTCCCTCAGGCGTGTTCGTTTCCATCGCCGCGGCAATATCTGCAGCCCACCCAAGCCCCTCGGACGTCAGCAGCCGCGCGAGGAATTGTTCGGAGCCGCCGTCCATAAGCAGCGCGTCAATGCGAGCCTGGGCGGCGGGGCTGGACGACCCGCACAGCGCGAGGGCGATCGGTCCGAGGTCGAGCTCGAACAGCCGGTTACCGCGTGCTGATTGCAGATAATAATGCCGCTTGGGCGTGGCCCGGGCGATCAGCTCGATCTGCCGCTGGTTGAGACCGAAACGATCATAGGCTGAACGCGCCTGCGGCTCGATCGCGCGATCATTGGGCAGGAGAATCCGCTGCGGACAGCTTTCGATGATGGCTGGCGCTATACTGCTGTCGATGATGTCGGCGAGCGACTGGGTCGCGAACACGACGGCGACATTCTTCTTACGGAGCACTTTGAGCCACTCGCGGATCCGGGCGGCAAAGAGAGGATCGTCAAGGAAGAGCCACGCTTCGTCGAGAATCAGCAGAGTTGGTCGACCATCGAAATCGGCTTCGAGGCGATAGAAGAGGTAGGTCAGCACCGGGGTCGCCAGCATAGGCTGACGCATCAGTTCCTCGGTTTCGAAGCACAGGACATCGGCATCGCTGCGATCCTCCTGCGCTGCATCGAGCAAATGACCATAAGCGCCATCTTGCCGGTAGGGCGCGAGCGCCAGACGCAGCGCCTCGGTCGGCATCAGCAGCGAGAGGCCCGTCAATGTCCGCTGATCGACGGGCGCGCTCGCCAGGCTCTCCAGCGCAGTCCACACCGCATCGCGGATCGTAGCATCAACCTCGATGCCCTGATGTTGGAAGAGTCCGCCCACCCAATCAATAGCCCAACGGCGCTCTGATGGGCGGTCGATATGACGAAGTGGCTGGAACGCTCCCTCTCCGGACCCCAAAGCCTGATGTTCACCACCGAGCGCGAGAGTCATGGCGCGGGCCGACAGGCCCTTGTCAAACACGATGATGCGCGATTGTGGATAGCGACGAAACTGGAGCGCCAGGAAAGCGAGCAGCACCGACTTTCCCGCGCCAGTCGGCCCCACGACCATCATGTGACCGACGTCGCCGACATGGAGAGAGAATCGAAACGGAGTGGCACCGCCGGCGCGCGCCTGGAACAACGGGGGCCCACCGAGGTGCGCATCATTCTCCGGGCCCGCCCAGATCGCCGACATCGGCATGAGGTGAGCAAGGTTGATGCTACTCACGAGGGGCTGACGCACATTGGCGTAAACATGTCCGGGCAGGCTCGAGAGCCAGGCTTCGACGGCATTGAAGCGTTCGACGATCGTCACGAAGCCGAGATTATGGATCACGCGCTGCGCGGCGCGGACATGATTGGCGAGCCGCGCCGGTTCGTCTTCGATGAACGTGATCGTGCTGGTCAGATATCCGTACGACACATGATCCTGGCCAAGCGCTTGCAGCGCGATATCGGCGTCGACCACCTTGTTGTCGGCATCACTATCGAGCAGCGCTGCCTGCTGATTATAGAGCACCTCGCGCAGCAGCACCGCGACGGATTTGCGCTTATTGAACCATTGCCTGCGCAAACGCGTGAGCGCCCGGGTGGCGTCGGCCTTGTCCAGCGCAATGAACCGCGTGGCCCAACGATAGGCGAACGCCTCATTGTTGAGCGCATCGAGCAAGGCCGGGCTGGTCATGCCCGGGAATCCCGTGAACGTGAGAGTCTGGATGACGGAGTCGCCCAGACGGGGTTCGACGCCGCCGTGCAGCGGTTGATCGGCGAGCAGGGCATCAAGGTAGATCGGGATTGCGGGCATCGCGACCCGTTGCCTGCTGCACGAGACGGTCCGGTGCAGAAAACTGAGCGTTGCCTCGTCGTCCAAAGCGTGCGCCAGCGGCATCACCTCGCCCATCAGATCGACCACCCGATCGCTCTCCACGCGAAAGAGGAGCAACGCCTCACGCCAATCACGCCCATCCGTGTTGGCGGAGTCCGCCAGCAGCCAACGCCGGGCGCGATCGGTCTGATCGGCCGGCGGAAGCCAGAGCAAGGTCAGATGATAAAGACTTTCGAAATGCCGACCGGATTGGGTGAATCCCTGCTGGCGTTCCATGTCCACCAGGCGAGAACCAGTCTCGGGAAAGCGGCTGTCCGGATAGGCTGCGGCCTCGCGCCGCTCCGCGTCGAAGAAAAGCGCCCAGCCGGAACCGAAACGCTTGAGAATATTGTTCAGCCGCGCGGACACGGCCAGCAGTTCCGCCTGCGTCGCGCTCTCGAGGTCGGGCCCCCGAAACCGGATCGTGCGCTGAAAACTACCGTCCTTGTTCAGCACGATCCCGCGATCGACCAGCGCCGCCCAAGGCAGATGATCCGCGAGCCGGTCGGTCGCGCCACGATATTCGCGCAGGTTCAACATGCCCAATATCCCGACTGCCGTGCATGCCGGATCAGGACAGGGACGATCTGGCTATCTCGCCGCGTCGCCATGGCAGCGATGCTGTGACCGAGAAGCCATGTCACCAGGCCGGCGATCCACATCTGCATGCCCAGTCCGAGTGCAGCCGCGAGCGTCGCGATCATGATCGCCAGGCCGCGAGGCACACCGGCGAGCAACACCGGTTCGACCAGCGCACGATGCAACGGCACGGTGAACCCTTCGAGATGATCGGGCGCGCTCATCCGATCAACGCGCCCCCGCCAAAGCTGAAGAAGCTCAGGAAAAAGCTTGATGCTGCAAACGCGATCGACAAACCGAAGACGATCTGGATGAGCCGCCGGAAACCACCCGCCGCTTCGCCGAACGCAAGGGTGAGGCCCGTCGTGACGATGATGATCACAGCAACGATCTTGGCGACCGGGCCCTGCACTGAATCAAGGATCTGTTGAAGCGGCTGCTCCCAGGGCATGCCCGTGCCGGCGCAAAAAGCCGGTGCGGGCGCACAGGCGAGCGCCAGGACGAGCAGGCGGCAGGTTAAACGGCGGTCAGGCTTTTTGAGCATGATGATCTCCAAAGGCTGAGGGGAAAACCGCATTGACGTGGAAGCGCCCATCGGCATGGACACCGACCACCCGTCCGATTTCGGATACGCGCCGCTCGCTCCCACGCCCGGACAGCAGGATGACGATGTCGACCGCCTCGGCGATGAGATCGCGTGCGATATGGTGTGTTGCCTCAAGCGCGAGCCGCTCGAGCCGGATGAGCGCACCGGGCAGATCATTGGCATGGATCGTCGCGATCCCGCCTGGATGTCCGGTATTCCAGGCTTTGAGCAGATCCAAAGCCTCGCCGCCGCGTACCTCGCCGACGATGATCCGATCAGGGCGTAGGCGCAGACTCGAGCGGACAAGATCGCGCATGGTGACCGCACCGTCGCGCGTCCTGAGCGCGACCCAATCCGCGGCCGTGCACTGGAGTTCGCGCGTGTCCTCGATCAGGATCAGACGATCGCCGTGCTTGGCGACCTCGGCGAGCAATGCATTGGCGAGTGTGGTCTTGCCGGTACCCGTGCCGCCGGCGATGAGCAGGTTCTGCCGGTCGCGAACCGCTGCACGCAAGAACGCCAGCTGTGCGGAATCGAGCATCCCGGACTGCGCATAGGATTCCAGCGAGAGGACCGTACCAAGATGCTTGCGAATGACGAAACATGGGCCTTCCGCCAATGGCGGTAGCAATCCCTCAAAGCGGATCCGGCCCTGATCACCGATGATGACGTCCGCCGAAATGATCGGGCCGTCCCTATCCACATTCTTGCCGGCATGACTGGCGACGAGCCGGATGATCCGCTCGACCTGAACTGGCGCGAAGAGGACATCGCTTGCACGTCGCCCCTCGCTGGATCGTTCGACCCATAGCCGTCCATCGGGGTTGATCATGATCTCGACGACGTCGTCGTCGCCAAGACTTCCGACGACCGCCGACCCAAACGCGCTCAACAACATAAGCTGACCGCGCTCGGCGACCTGTGCATCAGCGCGCATCGTCATGCTCCTGGGCAGAGCCAGCCGGTTCGGCCGATGCATTGGCCGATGCTTCAACGAGAGCGGTGCCGGGCAGTGTTGCGAAATCCAGCTCCTCCAAACCAAGAAAAGGAGACGGCGCAGACGATGCACGACCAACCGGTTCACCGGATGAGTCCGTCGGCGGCTCAGCTCGCCAGCTCTCGGCGCGAACCGTCGACCGGTCACCATAGAGGGAATCTGGAACCGATGGCGCCGGGAGCACGCGAGCGCTTAAATGGCGATCCTCATAATAGCGAAGCTTGCTGGCGCGGATCGGCGGACAACCCGCTACGATGAGCACGGCTTCGTCGCCGGGCAGTTGCATGATCTCACCCGGTGTCAGCAGCGCACGACCTGTTTCCTGCTGGGCTTCGGTGACGTGAGGAAGCCATGCTGCCAGCCGGTCGCCACCGTAGCTGCGCATCCGACGCCGTTCGGTCGAAGTGCCCAAAGCATCGGAAATGCGTTTGGCGGTTCTCTCATCGCTCGTGGAGAAGGCGACATGGACACGACAATTGTCGGCGATGCTGCTATTCTCGCCATAGGCTTTGGCAATCTGATGAAGCGATTGCGCCACGAGAAAGGCCCGCACGCCGTACCCCGCCAGGAACGCGAGCGCGGATTCGAAGAAATCGAGCCGACCGAGTGCAGGAAACTCATCCAGCATCAGCAAGAGTTGGTGAGACGGCACGGGCGGGCCAGGCAATCGCTCGGTCAGGCGCCGGCCAATCTGATTGAGGACCAGGCGCATCAGCGGGCGGGTCCGTGACAGATCGGACGGCGGAGTCACAAGAAAGAGCGAGACCGGTGCCGTCCCATTGAGCAGATCGGCAATCCGCCAGTCACTGTCCGCCGTAACGGCGGCAATTACCGGATCACGATAGAGACTGAGAAAGCCGATGGCCGTTGAGATGACGCCTGAACGCTCCGCCTCGGACTTATTGAGCAGATCCCGTGCGGCTGCAGCCACGACAGGATGTGTTTGGGCTGCCTCCGTCGTTCCCAGATGATTACCCACCAACATCGCCTGGAGCGTGGCAGCGATAGGCTGGTCAGGATTGCTCAACAGCCGCGCGACGCTCGCCAGCGTCTTTTCCTCGGCCAGATAGAGGACATGCAGAATAGCTCCGACAAGCAAGGCATGGCTTGCCTGCTCCCAGTGATTCCGTCGGGTCAGTACCCCTTCCGGATCGATCAGGATGTCGGCGATATTCTGCGTGTCGGCGACTTCGCGCGGGCCGAGCCGGATTTCCAGCAATGGGTTGTAATGCGATGCCGCGACGTCGGTGGGATCGAATCTCAGGCAGTGCGAAAAACGGGACCGCCATCCTGCCGTCAGTGTCCAATTCTCTCCCTTGATGTCATGGACGACCGCAGAGCCGGTCCAGCTGAGCAGAGTCGGCACCACCAGCCCGACCCCTTTTCCACTCCGCGTGGGGGCGAATACGAGGATATGATCCGGACCCGCATGGCGCAAATAACGCCCAGACCAATGGCCCAACATGACACCCGAACGGGCAAACAGACCCGCGTCGTGAATGTCGCGGCGCACCGCCCAGCGCGACGAGCCATAGGTTGTCGCGGGCAAGGCTTCGCCTTCGCGGCGGGCCCATGCCGGTACAATGATCAATAATGGCGCGCAAAGGGCCGGCAGGGCCCAGTTTAAAATATGAAATAGATCCGGGGCGTAGAAACGATAGCGCATCCACCAGATCGGCGCCGCCCAGGGCGGATAAATTCGAACATTCCCGACCCAAGCTACAGGCAGTCCAAGCCGGATTGAGTAGGCGAGTTCTTTGGCGATCCACTGCGTAAGGGCCCACATACCGGCTACCGGCACGGCCACGCCTACTGCAGTTAGAAGCAATCTATACTTATAGATCATCATGACTATCGCCGATCAATCTCAGCGAAGAATATCTCCCCGACTTCCGAGTCTGGAAGTCACATCAACTACGATCTTTCACGATCTTCTACGATGCTCTGATCGCATGCCTGAAAATTCCTATATCCGTCCCGATCGCGCCGGGGGTGAGCTCAATCGTTCCGAGTCGGCCAGATCCATGCCGGATGTCCATTGCGATCGATGGCGCGAACAGCGAAAGGCGGGTCGGGATGCACTCGAGAGCAGCTCGCAATGTCATATGGCCCGGTCAACCCGGCACCTGCTTTCGGCTCTTCGACTGAACTGCGATGGGCTCTACAGCGAGCGTTTTGCAATACGGAAGGATAGGATTGCCCTTTCGTCCAGCTTCCATTTCTTGCGCAATTGTCTTTATAGAAAAATTGGTCTAGACTGGCCCCTCCTCGATGTTGGGAGGCTTAATTGATCGAGAACAAGGATCTGATCAGCCTGACGGCTGACATTGTCTCCGCTCATGTCAGCAATAACACGGTTCCCGCTAGCGACATTCCGGCACTTATCAGCGCCGTCCATGGCGCATTCACAGCGCTCGGCGAAGATAGAATGCCTGTTGAGGAAGAACTACGGCCCGCTGTGTCCGTGCGCGCATCGGTTAAACCGGACCATCTTGTGTGCCTTGAAGATGGCAAGAAGATGACGATGCTCAAGCGCTATCTTCGTACGAGTTACAATATGTCGCCGGAAGACTACCGCGCAAAATGGAGCCTGCCCTGGGATTATCCGATGGTTGCTCCCAATTATACGGCCCAACGTCAGGAACTGGCCAAGAAGATCGGGCTGGGACGCAAAACAGTCGAACCTCAGCCTTTGGAAACAAAACCAGCAACGAAGGCACGCGCTTCTAAAAAAAGCGGACCCGCGAAACGTGCGGCCAAGCCTGCTGCCAGCGCCGCAGTTCCGGCTTCCATCGCGGCTATCCCGCAACCCAAGCGGCGCGGTCGCCCGAAGATGACTGTGAAAGCCTGACGAAGCCTCAAGTTTGTCCGCCGCCACTTGGGCGGCGGCGGACAAGCTCGAACTTGTACGTTGATCCGATCCTTATCGGTCCTTTTCCGCAACCATGCTCCATCCGATGAATGACGGAGCCTCAGTACGCGTCATGCACGCAGCATCGCGCGTGTCGACGGATTGCAAGCCAAGTTATCCAATGACCACAATGGATGGGGGACCTCGCATTTGTCGCTGATGAAGTCGATTTCATCGCCTCAGAAAAAATAGGACATTGCTGGACGGCATATCTCCAGCCTCACTGTCACGGCGTCTGGATTCCTGCTCATTGGCCGGTGAGACGAAAAGATCTACTCGATTGAGACTCGATGGTGGTGAGGAAACTGCTTGCGCCCCATTGATGCGCGCCAGGATCGCGTGGAGATAGCGCAGAGTCTCTTTTGGAAGCTGTCGACCCACCAGACTCTGCCGGTAGCGCTCAGGCCCCGCATTATAGGCGGCAAACACGCCTGGATAACCAAACCGGTCGTACATCAGACGTAGATAGGCCGTGCCTGCTGCGATATTGGTCGCAGGGTTGTCGATCGAGGAGCCCAGGCTAAACAGATGCTGCATCTCGGTCCAGGTCGGCTTCATAAGCTGCATCACGCCCGCCGCACCCGCACGGCTGCGGATGGGACGCCCGTTGCGACACGCACGACCTCCACTCTCCATCTGCATCACGGTCTCGATCCATCCGACGGGTATGCCAAAGCGAACCGCGTTGACCTCAACCGCCCTTTCAATAACGGCGTGCCCGCCGTCAGGCGCCGAACATGCCGCCAGCAACGCACCGGCCATCCAGCTCGACGTTGTCACAGCGCCATCACTTCGGCACGAAAAGCCCCGCTCGGAATCGGGCCAATGTAACGGCTATCGAATGATTGCGGGTTCGGATTGAGGACGAACCATCGATCGCGACCCAAGCGGACACAGCCCGCCCAGCTGGGCAGCAATCGCCCCATGGCATCGCGGCCGGCCCGCGTCGCCACCAGATCGCCATTGAGAAAGATCCTTGCGCCACGAGCACAGGCGACGTCGCCCGGGCCAGCCACGATGCGCTTCAAAGCCATGACACCGCGCGGCAGATAGCCTCGCGTCGCGGCGAGCGCCTGCCACCGTTCCGGCAGCACAACCAGCATCAGCGCGCCACGGCGCGGGATCGACCGCCCAACTGTCAGATAGAAGCCGGTTGGCACGCTGCTACTCGCATTATAGATGAGCCGATAGGGTTCCGGCAGCCAGCAGCTCAGCGCCAACGCCAATAGCCCAGGGCCACCGATCAGCGCCCGTCCGCGCGTCCCGGACCACCACTGCCGAGTTCCGACCAGCGATCCAGTTCGTCCAACTGATAGCGCCACAGCCGGCCGTGACGCCGGCACGCCGGCCCACGGCCGGTCGCTCGCATCGCTTCCAGCGTCCTCGGCGAGATGTTCAGGTGGCGGGCCGCCTCCTTGGTGGAGAGGTAGTCGCTGAATCGAAGAGTGCGGTGGTTGGGCATTGATCACCTGAATCCTTCCCCGAATGTCTCCAATTGCAAGCGGCCCTCCGACTTTCTAAGCTCCTATCCGCGCTGACAGCGCGCCGAAGATAGGTCTTTCGGCACCATCTCGATTGATACGCCAATCAGCCATGCAGGCGCTGAGAGGACCATTTTCCATTCCCGCAACGAGCCCGAGCTTTTCATGCGTACATGTTCAATTGCAATTCATTGCGGACGACGTTCCGCGCCCGATAGAGATCGGCCACAACGAATTTGATTGCTATCCCCCAGAAAATGGGGGGGTGCTTGCATCTCGCGTGCAAAACGCCGACAAGGGCCGTGCTCCCGTGAAAGCCGGGAGCTGGGGCGTGGAAACCCCAACAGATGTTGCTCGGTCGACAGATCTCTGCGGCCGGGTGGCATGCGCGCATGTCCAGCCGGTTCGCCGGTAAAGGCGCATGCGCCTGTCATCTGTCAGGTTTCCAACATCCGGCTTTGGCCGTCGCCCCGAGAGGACATAGGCGCGACGATGGACCAAAGTCACGAACAAGGAGGCAAAGCGGCGGCGCCCTTCGGGCGGCGGGTGCAGACGCCTTCCCATCCAAGCGCCACTTTGCGGAGGGCGTGCGCGATGGCTGTATCCCATCTCGATTTGACGATTCCCAAGAACCTGCCAGACCAGCAGGACGGTACCGACTTCGATGCCGTCTACCGATCGGAAGCGCCGTGGCTCGTGCGATTCTTCCGGCGTCGCATGGGTCACGGCGACGACGCCCAGAGCCTCGCTCAGGAGACGTTGCTGCGCTTCCTTCGCATCACACCCGCGACGGAAATCGAAACGCCGCGCGCCTATCTCACGCGCATCGCGGCAAACTTGTTGCGCGACAGATCCAAAATGGCGCGTCGTCGATCCGCCAACCTTCACGTATCGTATGAAGACCATGATGCAACCGCCCCATCGTTGGAGCGGCAGCTCGAGGTGCGGGACATCCTGCGCCAGGTGGATGCCGCGATGCAGAAGATGCGGCCACGCACCCGCGAGGTCTTCCTGGCGGTTCGGATTGATGGCATGACCTATGCCGAGGTGCGTGAGCGCACTGGCCTCTCGTCCAAGATCATCGAGAAGGAAATGAGCCGAGCTCTTCACCATATCAACCGGATCGTAGCCGAGGATTGATGCCGCACCCGACGGATAGGGACGCACTTCGCAAGGAGGCGGCCGCATGGTTTGCACGCATGAAGGCGCCGGACGGCCAGCAATCGCGCTTCGCGTTCGAGGCGTGGCGGCGCGCCGATCCGGCGCATGACGCCGCCTATCGTAGCATCGAAAAATCCTGGCGGGACGCCGCCCTGGTGGCCTTTACGGAGACTGGCCGGAATCGCTCACTTGATCAGGTACGCGCGCCCTTTCACGGCCGCCCTCAGTGGCAGAAGGTGGCGGCATGTTTTCTCATCGCGGGCGCCGCGCTGGGGCTATGCTTCGTGGCTTCGCGCAGCCTCTTGCCGCCTGCCCGAGCGCAGATCGCCAATGCGATCGGCAGCCCCCGTACGATGCGCCTCGCCGATGGGTCGATGGTCACGCTCGACACCGACAGCGCCATCACAACCAATTTTGGTGGGCCGAGACGTCTCATTGATGTTCTGCGCGGACGTGTGCGCTTCGACGTCGCCCACGATCCCGCACACCCCTTCGTTGTTGGCGCGCAAGGCGGACAGGTTGTTGCGCGAGGCACGGTGTTCGACGTCGACACGACCCACCGCGCTTTGGAGGTGACGCTCTATCGAGGTGCTGTCGACGTTCGCATCGACGCTCGTGACGGCCGGCCAGCGACGACCCGCCGCCTTGTGCCAGGACAGCGGATCGTGGAACGGGATAGGACTGGCGATCTCGCCATCTCGGCCGCCCCGGCTGGCGAGGATCGCTGGGTCAGCGGCATGCTGAGCTTCGATGCAACGCCCCTGGGCCAGGTCGTGGCGCAGACCAATCGTTATTCGACAAGCCACATCGATGTCGATCCCAGCGTGGCGGACATCAAGGTCGACGGTACGTTTCGCATAGGCGACAATAATGATCTTGTTCGCTCGCTAGCGACCGCCCTCCAGCTCACTGCCAAATCAAAATCGAACGGGGACTGGGAGCTCGGACCAGTCTGACTCCGGTTTACCCCCGGCTGCCGATCGAGACCATGTCGCTGGCAATTCGGGTCACCCGGTGGCGAAGATCGTGGTTCTGATCGCGGGCGGGACTTCATCGCCTCACGGTTGTCCGACGCTCGTACGCGGGTGAGTGCGCCAGCGCAGACCAGGCCACCGCGACGGAAATGGTGCAAGCTTCTGAGTGGCTGACGGGGACCAGGTGGCCGATTCCGAGGTCGGCTCCCACCCGATCGGCGAGGCAACTGCCAAAGTGTGTGGTGCCTTATTCGCTATGCCTGATGAGCGCGGAGGGCCTGCCCCATCTGACAGCCTCGGCGCGGAAGCAGGCCTTTCTTCAGAAGCCGCCGCGTCTGCGTCCCTACGGCGAGGATTTCCAAATCAGGCACGAGCGAAGCGGATCAATCGATGATCGACATCTACGCTGGATAACCTGACTTCAAGCTTGTCGCCCGGCGTCAGACCGAGTTCGGCGATACGTCCGACCACCGGGAGATCGCACAGCTGGATCCGGGCACCCCGGTCGTCCGCGTCAATGATGATGGCGGCGAATATCTCGCCTTCACGGCCGGAGAGAAGCACCGTCTCGGCGAGATCGATCACCGCGCGCTCGATCTGGCCGGCGCGCGCATCCGCGCGGGCCATGACCGGGGGCAGACGATCAAAGGCCTCGGTTACGGCTTCGGGCACGGGCTGCCCGTTTGCAATCGCCAGAGCGGCGCGCACGACATAACGATCGGTCAGCCGTCGTAGCGGCGCGGTCGCCTGGGCATAGGTCGCCGCCACCGCAGCGTGCCAGGGCGTCTCACCCTCACGATAGGGCGCATAGGACGCGCCATTTCCGGCTCGGCGGATCGCCAGCATGAAAGCGGCCTCGCGCGGATCGATGGCTCGCAGCGTGCGCGAGAAGGTCTCGAGCGGCACGTCTGCTTGCCAGGACAGCCCGAAGGCCTGGGCGGTATGTCGAAGTCGCGCGATCGCCGCCGGAGCGGGACCTGCCATCACCCGGAACAGCCCGGTATGATGCGCCTGCAGTGCTGAGGCGATCGCAAGGTTGGTTGCCAGGGACAGGGCCGCATTCTGCGCTTCAGAAACCAGGCGCGGCCGGAATCCGAGGCGGAGGCGCCCGTCCCCGCCCCGCTCGACCTCCTGCTCGGGTGGATCGACCCGCGCCGCACCGCGCTCCAGCTCCGCGGCCTGGATGCGCCGCGCAAGTTCGGGAAAATCGGATGGCAGATCCTTCCCGCGAACGGTTTCATAGGCGAGCTTCGCTACGGATCGAATGATCGCACGCTCAGCCCCATCAAGGCGCGCCGCCCCATCGGGCGCCACGCGGACCGAAAAAATCACCGCGGGCCGCTCAACACCGGGCAAGAGGCTGGCCGCGCCCTCACTCAGAATGGGCGGATAGAGGCTCGCCTTCCCGCCCGGCAGGTAGATCGTCTCACCCCGCGCCCAAGCCTCGCCATCAAGCGGCCCCCCGTCCGCCACGAACCAGGCAACGTCGGCGATCGCATAGTGGAGCAGGATATCGCTACCCGCCGGTTCGATTGCGAAGGCCTGGTCGAGATCGGTGGAGGGCGCGGGATCGAGCGTCACGAAACGCATCGCGGTGCGATCGACATGCTCGGTCGGCGCACGCCGGCTCGCTGCTGCGGCAGCGTCGACAACAGCCGGGGGAAAGCCGGCAGGAAGCTGAAATTCCGCACGGAGCCGGGCCAAGCCGTCTGCGAGTGTGCGATCAGGATCGACAAGCGTTTTCATGGCCGCATCCATGAACGTGCCGTCGGTTGATGGGAAGGCACATCCAGCAAGCTCTGCTTGACAGCTCTTCGCGACGGCAGCGTCAAAGAGCCGGCGTGGACGCGAACATCCTCGCTTCGGCTGAACCCACACTCGCTGTCGCAGGATCTTGGGCCCGACCTTACCCAGCAGCCCGAGCGAACCGGCCGAGCAGGCAGCAGCGGTCACACCCGTCTTCGTCCCGTACCCCAACCGTCAATATCCGAATGCCACGAATTCCGATGCTCGAGAGCCAGACAGGATGGTTGATCGGGACGCACAGGTCGCGCACCCGCGAGTGCTCCGCCGGCGCCATATCAATCGGCCTCAGGCGCAGCGAATGGGTAGCTCGGACCGGCGTCAAACGCGCCATGGATCGGACGGCGTCATGGGACTCAATCCGTCTCGAAAGGCAAAATCTCGTCAGCCCAACTCGCCGCCTGCGCGGTCCCGCCGACCGTTTACGGAATCTGAACCCCAATATTTCAAAATGGATGCAAGGAGGTCCATCGGTGGCGGTCTTGCGTGCTACAATTCAATGGTCGGGAAAGGCTCGCCGGAATGGATCGGGCCTGCTGAAAAACCGCGACGGTGCGGCGGCGATCGAATTTGCGATCGTCGCGCCGGCTTTCGTCGCGCTCCTGCTCGGCATATTGTACACGGCTCTCATTTATCTGGCTCAGCAGATGCTGGAAACGGCGGCACAGGGCGCAGGGCGCCTCATGTTGACCGGCACCTCCCAAACGATAAAGCTGGCCAACGGGACCGTCGGCATGTCGGCCTCGGACTTCAAGAACGCGATCTGCAATGGAACCAGCGGCACGGACGCCAATGGCCAGGCCATCACCATCCCCGCCTCGCTGCCGCCGCTGCTTTCCTGTTCGAGGCTGACCGTCAACGTCAGCACAGCAGCCAGCTACAATGTAAAGGGGGCCGCTGCTCCCAAATTCACATACGACAGCAAGGGGAACGTCACGTCGACAGGCACCAGCTATAGCCCCCAATCGGGTGGTAGCGGACAGAGCAAGATCGTGGTCCTGCAGCTCATCTACCTGTGGCCCACCGGAACGGGACCGCTGGGGCTTAATCTCACCAATCAACCCAATGGCAATCGCATGCTCGTGGCAACGACCGCGTTCACCACGGAGGCATATTCATGCAACGCGTCGCAAACTACATGCTGAAACGCCTCGCAGATAGCGCTCGCGGGTCAGTCCTCGCGGAATTCGCATTCTCCCTGCCGGTGCTGCTGCTCCTTTATCTTGGAGGATATGGGGTATCCGACATGATCTCGTGCAACCGCAAGGTGGGAACCGCGACGCGTGCGCTAGCCGACCTCGTTAGCCGGACCATGTCGCCCTCGGTCATTTACAACAACCCGCAGAGCGCCGACGCGACATCGGCATTGAGCGCCAGCGCAGTCGTGCTCGCGCCCTACAACCTCAGCAACGCGACCGAGCAAATCTCGCTTCTGCGCGTCTGCGACGCCACACACGCCTATGTCGTATGGACCCAGGCGCAGACACAGAACGCCGATGGGAGCACCGTCACTCCAGCGACGTCCAACCAGACACCGGGCACACTTCCGTCCGGCCAGACGCAACTCGCCAGCAGCGTGACGTCTATTGCGGGCAATATGGTCACTTCGCCCATCATTCCGGTTTCCCCCGATCATTCCAACGTCTGCCAGAACCTGGATCCGGGTACGAGCACCAAGACCCAGGTCGGCACGGCTGGTGGCTGGCTGTTCATGGGGCAAGTCACGTACCAGTATACTCCGATCGTCACTTTCCTTGGCCTGGGAAAGAAGACGATGACCGACACCATCTATATGACCCCACGCCTTTACTAGGTGCAGCTATGATCAAGCAAATTCTCTCGCTCTTGTGCCGGTCGTCGGTGGTCAGTCTCGGCGTCCGGCTGAAGACGGACCGGAGGGGCAATGTGTTCATGCTCATGGGGCTCGCAATCGTGCCCATGACGTTCGCCGTCGGCTTCGGCGTTGATTATGCGCGCGCGATGCGTTTGCAGACACATCTCAACGCCGCAGCAGATGCTGCCGCGCTGGCCGCCGTGGATCCCGCGATGATCCTTCAGCCCGACAGCGACGCACAGAGTGCCGCCATAAACATGTTCAAGTCGCAGGCGTCGCTGCTATCTGGATACCAGAACCTGCAAGTGGAGGCCCCGGTCACGGGCAGCTCAGCCGGGAGCAGCGGCGCGCTCGGTTATCTCCGAAAGGCGACCGTCAGCTATACGGCGCAGTCGATCAACATTTTCGGCCGACTTCTCGGGGCCGCCACGCTCACGGTTCACGGCACGTCCTCTGCCAGCGCGCAACAGCCGCCCAATGTCGATTTCTATCTGGCAATGGATAACTCTCCGTCGATGCTGATTCCCGCCACCTCGGACGGGATCAACAAGATTCAGGGAGCGACGAGCTGCGCCTTCGCGTGCCACGAGCAATTGCCGCACACCGACAATATATATGTAAATACGCCCAACGGTCTTCAGGTGTTGCTGTCGTCGAGCTATTACACCTCAGGATCCTCGAAGATCAACACATACTATCTGTGGAACACCAGCACAAAGACGCTGTTTGATAGTTCTCAAAATCCCATGAACACGTCGTCGACGTCCGTCACGGGAACGAACAACTCGACTGGAGGAACCAGCAAGAACCCCACTACGATCGTTACGACCACAGGGACCGTGACGACGACCACCTATTCGATCACCGATAGCACCACGGGCCCCGTGACGATCACCAAGACCGTCACCTCGACGCCCTATACGACAACCGTCACCACCCCAAAGACCGGAACTGCCACGTCTAGCACGACCAATGGCAGCAAATCATCCTCGTCTTCGACATATGACACCGGCTATTGGGCTGACGGTTACTGGCTTACACACAATTACGGGCTGCTTTACGGCAATCCATCCAGCATAGCGCTGCGGAAGGACGACGTTGTCTCGGCTGCCACTCAATTGATTCCGTTTGCTGCCAACCAAGCGTCGAATTACAAGGTTACCTACCGAGCGCAGATGTTCTCTTTCGACTGGACGCGATCGGGTAGCAGTTCGCCAGTAAACACGCTCAATAAGCTTGTCGACGTCAACCAGTACGGCAACTCCTTCTCGGCCGAGTCGCTATTCCCGGCCGATGATTATTGGTGGAAGGACAGTTGGCCGACCAGCAGCACCTCGATCGATGATCGAGGCACTGAAATGACCAATATGCTGACGACGATGAACGGAATCATTCCAACCGCGGGCACGGGGGCGCCCGGTGCGACACCGCAGAAGCTCCTGTTTATCGTGACGGACGGCATGCTGGATCAGCCCAATGGCGGGGGCCGCTATTTCGGGGCCCTGCGCGCCAGCGACCTGGCGACCTGTACGGCGATCAAGGCCAGGGGAGTCAAGATTGCGATTCTGTACACCCAGTACCTGCCTGAGTCACTGGCCGGCGACTCTTGGTCGCAGAGCAACGTCGCCCCATTGCTGCCAGCCCCTCCCCCGCCCTATGCGACGGGGAATGCGGGGAAGTCGGACCAGGTTCTCACCGCACTGCAAAGCTGCGCCTCGCCCGGCGTAACCGGCACGCCGCTGGTGCAAACCGTGACGGCTGATGCCAACATCACCACTGCCCTCCAACAGTTGTTCGCCACAGCTCTACAGACCGCTCGCCTGGTGCAATGATCGAGAGCATGAGCCTGGGGCGGCCCGACCTTCGATCTTTCGGCAAGCCTGCCGAAAGATCGAGCGACGCTTTGCCATCGATTGCCATCTCAAGCATGAAGGTTGGTGGAATTTTCAATCACAGAATAGGTTAGCATTCACCAGATCAACCTATTTCCGCCTTGCCGGATCCGTCGACCTTAGGCGGTTATAATGCCGCGTTAAAGTTTGGAGGCGCGGAAAAAAGGCGCGCACACTCAACCGATCATATCACTGCCTTGATCACTATTTTTACGAGTGCGATAATCTTTCCGCGTCCGTTTCGCAGGCTTTGGCACTTCGATCTCTGGACCGGGAAATGCGGTAGGGAGTTTGGATTTCCGCTTTTTGCTAACAGCGATTTGCCCACGATGGATGCCCAGCTTCGTGATCCGGTTCATGCATGATTGGCTGGTTCTGCTCAAGACTTCAGCAATCGCTGCAAGGCGGTCGCCTGCAAGCCATCGGGCAAGAAGATATTCTTCCTCTTGCTTCGACCACCTCCGGCTTCGCCCGCGCTCTTCCTGGAACATGGCAACGTCCTTCCATATGACGTCGACGGGAAGGTGCCGCTCGCGCAACCCGTCTTTGCCATCGCTCGGTAATCGTCCCCCCGAACATTGCAAGCGTTCGGTCACATTCGCCGATCCCGGAGGATCTGCAGTCGTGTAGGGCTTCTTCACACTGAATGATGCTCTGAACCGGGCCGGCTCGGGAACCCGCGCCGTTTTGTCTGAAATCGAACGGCATCGGATCTCGAGAGGGATGCCGTACGTCGATGAGATCGGCTTGCCTGAGATCAAGGCCTGCTTCTCGCAGCACAGCGCATCACGATCAAGCATGTCAGGCACCCGATCCTCGCCGCTCGACGCGCAGCACGGATTCCGCCGTCGGCGTTGTGGGCGGGACAGGTGCGACCAAGCCGCAGAACCGTCCGCCGGCGTCGGCTGCCCATCTCGCCCCGCGTAATCTCTACGATAGACCGCGACGGCACTCTGTGTTTATCGGGGGGCCGGCCAATGGAACCGCCATGCGGACGCTCTGCGAGAAAGGATTCGATCATGACGCCACGTGCTGCCATTCAGCATATTGGGCGAATGGTCCGCGACGACATTCGTTCAGGCGCACTGTCACCCGGCGCGCACAGCGTTGGAGACATGCTGGCCGCGCAGCCCGAGACATTGCTGCTGATCGTCCATCTCGTCGGCGCCGAAGGGCGCAAGAAGCGCCCTGACGATGGAATGTATCAGGCCTATTCGTTTATGCTTGGCGAAACCCTTGAACAACTGCGTCAGCGCAGCGAAGCCGGGCAGCGGCGGGCGGCGATGGCCCTTGACCAGGTCCGAGCCGCGATCGCCGAACAGCTGCGCTCAGGCAAGCTCTCGCCGGCTTCAGCGGTGGCGCTTGTCTCAGCCTTCTCGCGTGCGGGCATAGAAATTGGAGGCGACGTCCGAGCCGCATTGAATGAGGGGATGGCCGGAGTGGCATCGATCGAACCGGGATTCCCGCTGCCGGATCCCGCCGAAATGCTGCGGAACCTAGCCGAAGCATGCGATAGCGACCCGTTCATGATCCACAGCGAGTTTGCGGGGATGACGGCAGCCATGCCCGCCGAATTGCAGCTCTCGCTCTTGGGTGGGCTCGTCCTTTCCGATTTGGCAGCGCTGCGCGAGGCGGCGATCGGCTGGCTACTTGCAGAGCCAGCCATCGCCCGTCCGTTGGCACAATTGATCGAAGCCGCCGCCAAGAGAGGTCTCGTATCTGTTGCGTCCGTCACGCACCTGATGCTGATCCGAAACTGGGTATCAGAAGATCAGCGCCGAGCGGTCGACGCTATCGTCAAAGCTGCTCGCTCGGCTGGTGCCGCGCCGGAGAAGCGCCCGTCAATCCAGATCCGCGAGCTTCTGATGTCGGAGCGAGATGGTGCCGGAGCCCAAAGCATATTCGCCTCGATCAAGGAAGGTAGAAAGCATGCGCTGGCATCGATCTTGGTCAAGCAGGGTCACGGCGTGCGCGACGCGTGGGTGGCACGATCGCTGAGCAAGGCGGAGGTCGAGGATATGATTGGCCACATCGCTTCCGAGATGGCCGTTCATGAAACAACCGCTGAGGACGCGGCTGTCCTGTTGAGCGATGCTTTGGCTGAAAGCCATCGCGCTGGTGCCACGCTTCCGTTCGGCCTGGTTCAGGCCATCATGATGATGGGGATCGCAGACGTGGCGCCCCGTGCCATGCCGGTAAATGATCTTATCGGGTCGATCCTTGCCGAAGCCGATGCCGCACAAACGGATGCCAACGCCCAGATGAAGGCCGTGCGGTCATCCGGCCGGTGGCTCGCGACGAACCCTCAACTCGCTTCTTGGTTCGAGAACGGTGATGATGTCGCCGCGGCCATCAAGGGCAAGCGCAGGATCGACGACCGTCTCGCCGCGATCATGAAGCACGTGCTCGAACCAAAGCGCGGCTACTGGGCCGCCGTCGTCGCGTGGAGCGCATATGCGCAGCGTGGCGACGACGAAGATTCCGCCTGGATCGAGATGGCCCTCGTCGCCCGTGAAATGGCTTCGGAGCGCCCCCTGACCGAGATTCCGCTGGCGCGGTATATCGCGGTACAATCGGCCGATGCTGCCCGCACGTGAAAATCGAGGGATCAGCGCCGCCTCCACAACGCAGGCGTTCATGAACTGCACTGCGCGCGACCCTACGATGGCCGGCTAAGCAACGATGATCGCGACCATAATCGACCGGATGTCCGACGCTGATGGCAGACCTGAAGGTCTATGACCCGGGCGCCGATCTCATACTGATCAACGAGTGCCATAGCGAGGGTCGTCTCCGTGAGCTCATCCGAACGATGCTTGTCGAAACGCGATCACCGACCGACCATATGCGGAGCGCGGGAGCCGTCTTCTTCGAATTGAACGATAGCGAAGCGGCCGAAGCAGCTGCGAGCGTCCGCATTGACATGATCGACGCAGCCCTCGCGGAATGACGAAAGCCTCAGCTACCCCGCATTATTGAGAATGCCCAAAGGTGGTGCCCCGCCCGCTGGTCACTACAGACGGGGCACCTGGGCTTTGCCGAGGTCCACTCCGGCGATCCGGAAAATAAGCCCCCGGGCCGTGAGTCGCAATAATTGAGAAGGCGCCGGACAGGGCGATAAAGAACCCCGCCTCCACGGGCGATGTGGAGGCGGGGCCGGATGTGCCGCTGCATCCGATCGCGGCAGGATGACCATAATCGGAGTTGCGTGAGTCGGGAAGCAGGTCGGAGCTGTCGACAGGCCATTATATGCTGGGAACGACTCTTGCTCGACAGCTGCCCCCGTGGCTGCGAAGCCGGGGATGAGCAATCGCTGGCGTCATCAGCGATATGCTATATCGCTGGCGCGCCCGGCTTGAGCGTCATCGCTACTTCCTGCTCTAGCCATTCCGGTCAGCAGTTGCAGCCTTGATCCGCAACTCGACGGTCCGGACATCCTGCACCACGGCAAGTGCCTCACCTGTGATAAGATGCAGAAGAGCCCCCGTCCATCCGGCTCCACGCTGCGGATATCCTTAGCGGAGACTTGCCTGCGCGTCCCGTCCGCCAGGGTGACTTTGATCATTCGCTCCTCGTCCACCGATTTACAGCCCGATCAATCTCTTCAGGACCTTACTTCACATCAATTGCAGCGCCGCCACCTGCGATGATGCGTGAGCCCCCTTGGTAGGGCCGCACCGCGAATACGTGCAGCGGATTTACCGCAACCGTTTCGCCGGATTGCGCGGTCAGCCTGATCACCCTCAGCTCTGCTTCCAAGGCGCTACGATCCAGCTCACGCCCTGCCCCCGAACAAGTGGAACGGCCTTCTGGTACATGATCGCTCCGTCACCCAGTATTTGGTTCTCGCGGATGTTGGGGTCGGCATATCGATCGGTATACGGTCTAGGGTGGTGAGCTGGATCATGACATCGATATTGATGCCGCTATAAGGGCGCCCTCCGTTTCGCTCAAGGCAGCCACTATACCGGTGATCCTATCCAGCCCCCCTTTCGACCTGATAGGGGCGTGTTGCCGACGGGCCGTTTCAATCAGCCGCCCACCAATGACCTGGGAAGATGGCCGCGCTCGGGACGCTTCTTTGACGCCGGTTCGCTTGAGGATCCTTCGATCTGCGATCTTGGATGCCGACGCAGTGCTGGGCCCTTTCAAGTGGTCCAGTCGAAAATCGTCTATGCGACGAAAAATATGACCGGCCATCGCGGAGATGGCCGGTCGCCTGCCATCGAGTTTACATTTTGACACCCACGCGGGCGTAGAAGAACTGACTCGGTAGATCGTAGACTGCCGGATCGTAATTCGCGAGCGAGCAATTGTAGCATGCCGGCGGCGCGGTGCCGGCGATGTTGTTTACCCCAAGTGCGAACGTGAAGTCCCGATGCGCGATCTGGGTGTCCCACAGCAACTGCACGTCGCCATAGAGACGGGCGCTCAATTCGTGGCCGGCGAAGTCGCCGCCGGATTCGTGGATTTTGTTGATGTAGCGGCCGGTCACCGAGACGGTGAAACCGTCCAGCGACCAGTCGATCGTCGCGATTGACTTGTACTTGGGATAGCCCTGCGTGCCTGATTCCGTGCCGGCCCGCTTCACGGTGCTGGTGCCGCCCGCCGTGGGAGAGCTCTCGTCATATTTGAAGGTGAAGGTGTTCTGCCAGGACAGGCCGAAGGTGCCGGCCGCTAGGGTCGGCGAGCGGTAGGTGAGGTTGAGGTCGAGCCCGTCGGTCTTGATGCTGGAGATATTTTCCAGCGTGCCGATGATCTGCGTCACCTGGCCCGAGACGCTGCGCGTGATCGCCCCGCAGGCAACGGCGTCGCCGGTATTGGCGCAGCGATCGAGGATCGTCTGCGGATCGACGGCACCGATCGCGTCCTTCACGCGGATGTTGAAGTAGCTCGCCTCCAGCGTCAGCGTCCGCGCCCAGCGCTGCGCCCAGGACGCCGAATAGACGGCTCCGCCGACCCAGCTCCGCGAAGTTTCGGGCTTCAGCCCCTTGTTGCCGCCGGTGAGCACCGGAAGCTGGGCGCCCTGCTGCACGTAGGTGCCGCTGGTGGGCACGCCGTTGGCGAAGCAGTTGGTCTTGACAGCGTCCGGGGCACCGGAGGTGGCGAGGTTGTTGCAGGGATCGGTGACCGGCGCATCGAAGCGAGAGAGCGAACCGAACAGTTCGCCGATCGAGGGCGCGCGGAAGCCCTGCGCATAGGTGCCGCGAACCATCAGGTCGTTGACCGGCTTCCAGTCGCCACCGCCTTTCAGCGTCACCTTGGAGCCCGAGGTGGAATAATCCGAATAGCGCGCCGCGAACGAGGCGTTCAGCGACTGGAAGAAGGGCTTGTCTTTCAGCAGCGGCACGGACAATTCGCCGTAGACCTCGTCGACATTGTAGCCGCCGGCGGTCGCCTGCGCGGGGATGTCGGCGCCGAGGCCCGCCTGGATGATGGGATCGGGCGTGAAGCTGCCCTTGAGGTCGCGGTGCTCGTAGCCCAGCGCGACGCTCACCGTGCCGGCGGGAAGGTCGAACAGGCCGCCGGTGATGTTGGCGGTGCCGTCCCAGATCTTCTGCATCGAGCGGTCGTGCTCGGTGAAAGCGATCCAGTTCAGCATCTCCGGCGTGATCGTGCCGGTACCGCCGAACAGGTCGAGCGGCACGCAGGGATCGGTACAGTCGGCGATGGGGCCGAGCGCCTGCCGGACGTTCGCGGCGTTGACGTTGCCGGTGAAGGTCTGGCGCGCGTTGGTCTTGCCGTAAACGCCGTTCACGTCCCAGTTCCAGATGTGGCCGAGGAACTGGAAGTCGCCGCTCAGCGTCGCGGTGCCGTAGTAGGTGTCGACGGTCTGCGAATAATGGCGCGGCCCCGCCTCGACGAGGCGGCGGGCGACGAAGCTGTAATTGGCCGGCGGCTGGCCCGGATCGCCCGCCGACAGCGTGCCGAAGGGATTATAGGGGTTGGAGCCGTCGATCACGATATGGTCGAGCAGGTTGCCATTGCCCGAATCCGGGCCCACGAACAGCGGCAGCGGGGCCGCCTGGTTGGCCGACTGGCGGCGGTTGAAGAAGAATTTGCTGCTGAACTTGATGTGATCGCCGAGCGGCTGGGTGACGGCCGCGAAGGCGGCGTAGCGCTTGTAGGGAGTCAGCAGATAGTTGAGCGGCGCGGTGTTGTAGCGGTCCGCATCCGTGAAATCCTTGAAGTCGCCGGGCGTCGGCCGGCCCTGCACCGGCCCGGTCAGCGTCAGGTCGCTGTCGCCCACGATGAAGCGGCCAAGCGGCGTGGCCGAGGAGCAGCTGTTGTCGCACGCCGTGATGAAGGGGTGCGAGAAGAGTGCGAAGGCGCGATCGGCGCGGAACACGGGCTTCTGCTGCGTGTAGCTGCCGCCGAACACGACATCGGTGCCGGCGCCGTCAAGATGGAAGCCGTAGCTCGCGTCATAATTGCGCGTGAAACCGTCGCCTTCCTTGAACAGGCCGTGCTGGAGCGAGACTTGGAGGCCGTCCTGCTTGGTCTTGGTGATGATGTTGACGACACCGGCGATCGCATCCGATCCGTAGATCGAGGAGGCGCCGTCCTGCAGCACCTCGACGCGCTCGATCGCGGCCTGCGGGATCGAGTTCAGGTCCACCGAGCCGGGCACGCCCGATGCGGAGGACGCGTTCACGAAGCGCATCGAATCCACCATCACGAGGGTGCGCTTGGACTGGAGAAAGCGCAGGTCGATTTCGGACGTGCCGGCGCCGACGCCGCCGCCGTCCTGCGGATTGCCGAGATTGCCCGAGCTGTTGTTCTTGGAATTGAGGCCGCCGCCAGAGCTCGGCAGGCGCTGCAGCACATCGGCGATCGAAGAGAGGCCTGTCTTGTCGATATCCGTCTTGTCGACGAACGTAATGGGCGACGGCTGATCGAATGCGTTGTGGCGAATGCGCGATCCGGTGACAATGATCTCGTCATTGGGGGCCGTGGCCGCACTTTCCCCCGTGTCGCCGGCGGATGGCTGGTTGGATTGGGCGAGAACTGGCTGGACCAAGGCGCAGGAAAGCGCTGCGGACGCGGCGGAGGCGTAGTTAAGCCACTTTTGCATATCGGACCCCTTTTTAATGCAGGGGCGCGATGTCTCGGCGCAGGTTCGAACGCCTACTTCCGAAACGCCCCTGCAACATGATGGTGACGGGCCTGAAATCTTGTTTCAAGGGCGTTATAGCCATGTTCGTCGCCCGAAAGCGTCGCTCCGCCGCGAGGAGGCCCGGCGCGTCACTTATTCTCGGCAACGGCTATACTTTCAGGCAGCGCCCGTCACGCCGATCTCCCTCTCGCATCCCGACCGCCGTCTCCCGATACGAGTGGAAGTTCGCTAGGTCTCGCCCTACACGAGGGGCGGATTGGAGAGGACAACGGACGCCGGCCGCAATTATTCCGATCGCCGAATAGACGGATCGAACCTCGGCGACGCGGATGAGTGGCTGGCGGCCAATCGGACAGAGCATAATTTTCTGATGCTGCCCGGATTTCAAAAGCGAGGATAAGCGCCACGTCCGCACCGCAGACGTCGATGGGTTACCCGCCGCCCCCCTCCGGTCGGCAATGGCACAACATCGGCAAGTGCTTCTCTAACCGGCGCGAGGACGTCCCAATGAGCAGCTGCGCGACGGGTTTCGCCGCTTGATGCCTCATAAAGTTCGTACCGGGAACGGATAGCCAGACAGGCTGTGGCACCTCTTTGGGGTTCCTTGCGCCGGCGGCGGCACCACCATCTGGAAGTCGGTGCATTACCCTCCTATATCACCGCGCTGAGGAGATATGTATTGAGCAGGAAGAGCTATACCCTTGCCACGACGACGGCGATGCTGGCGCTCAGTCTGTTTAGTCTGGCAGCCACTAGCGCAGATGCTCGGCGGGGCGGCAGCTTCGGCAGCCGCGGATCGCGCACCTACGTAGCGCCACGCTCATCCTACGGGGCACCCGCGCCTATGGCGCCGGTCGCGCGCTCGATGACGCCGCCCTCCCAGGCGCAAGCCAGCACCGCTTATTATCGCGGTTACAGCCAGAACCGGTCTTATGGCGCGCCAGGACGTCGTTTCGGTGGTTTCGGCGGCGGATTGATCGGCGGCCTCATCGCTGGTGGACTGATCGGCCATTTCTTCGGCGGCGGATGGAATGCCGGTTGGGGGCATGGCGGCGGAGGTCTCTTTTCCGCCCTGATCCAGCTTGCCGTGATCGGCGGCCTGATTTGGCTCGTGCTCGGGCTCTTCCGGCGCCGCCAGCAACTCCAAAGTCCTTCGACGATGCGAGACTCCTTCACCAGTTACACCATGCCGCAGGCTTCAGGTGGACCGTGGGGAGGAACAGCCACGCCCTATGAGCCAGTGGTTGAGCAAAGTATGGACATTCCTGTCACAGCGTCGGACCAGCGCGACTTCGAGCGTCTGCTCATCGACGTTCAGGATGCGTTCGGCCGCGAGGATTATGCGCGGTTGCGACAACTGACAACACCGGAGATTATGTCCTATCTCTCCGAAGAGCTCAGCCAGAACGCGACGCACGGGCTTCGCAACGAAGTGACGAACACCCGGCTGCTCGATGCCGAGGTTTCGGAGGCCTGGCGCGAGGCTGATGGCGATTACGCGACCATCGCGATGCGCTACGAAAGCCGGGACGTTATGCTCGATCGGGCCAGCGGCGCTATCAAGGACATGTCCCAAGGCGGCATCAGCGAAACGCTCGAATATTGGACGTTCTTCCGTGGCTCGGACGGGATCTGGAAGCTGTCCGCAATCCAGGAAACCACATAGGGATTTATTCCCACTTCGAAATTGCGATCTATCGGAGCGACGCGCCAGCCCGTTTGGCGCGTCGCAGGCCACGTTCCTGTCAATTGTCCGCTGCGGTTGAATTTCCGCCACCAGCGGCAAGGTCGCACGCGATTGCCGCAGTATCGTAATCGGGATCGTCATCCATGATCAGGCGCCCGTCGCGGTAGACGAAGTCCTGATCGACATCGCCATGCCCAGGCACTTCCGTCGCCGTGACATGTCCGCAAGCGATGTTCCGCGAGGCGACAGCTTCCATGAGGGAGAATTTGCCCTGAACATCGAAGTGATCGTCGACCGCATGCTGAGCTTCGCCCGCCAATTCCTCATCGGTCCTGGGTTGGTGCGTGCAGGCGGCAATCGCAAACGCAGCTATCATAGGCAGGACCACCTTCAAGACCGGCATGTTTCCCTCTCGTTTCATACATCTCCTGCCAAAAGGCATTCGGCGCACCATAAGACGACCTTCACCAGCAAAAACCGCATCGCCTGCGTCGGCATATTGCCTATGCCGCGCAACCAATCGCACCGTCAAATGCTGCTTATCATCTGTGGACATCTCTCAGGTCCACGCGGTATTTGACGGCGTTTGACGTATAGTCGGATGCTGTCATCTCATTAACCTGACCCGCATATTCAAGACTGTGGGGCGCGGAAGATGTAAGTCGCCATCGTGACTTGACGAACGACCGCCCCGCGCGGGCGCGCATCCTCCTAAACACGTCGGCCAGGGGAGCATGCGCCGTTTCCACATGGTCTGGAACATCTCAAGACGCATCCGACCTATTTCCAGGCATCCCGAAAGCCGTCAGTCAATCTGCAGCTGAAGCCACGTGCCTCTCTCGGGCAGTCAGCATACAGCAAGCCCCGCCAGTGTTTCCCGCACTGCGTCGTGCAGCGGCGTATGGGGCTCAGCCCCGATGAAATCGACGAGCCTACGATTGTCGAGGCGGAGGGGCTCACGCCAAAGATAGCGCATCTTCACGATCTCGCGCGGCGTTTCCTGGAACCAGCCGGCGATGCGGAGCAGAAGCCAGGGCAAGGGGCGCACCGGAACCGCCCTGCCAAGCGCTATAGAGATCGCCTGGGTCATGTCCGATCCGTCGCCATCCCAATGCCCGCCGAAATGGAACCGCGCGAACGGAGCGAGCGCGTCCCCGCGATCCAGCAGGCGCGCGATCGTCTCGCCGGCATCGGGCAGATAGGCCCATGCGTGGCCGACGCCCTTTCGCCCCGGATAGGCGATGCTCTTCAGCGTCGTGTTGGGCTTGACCAGTCCCTGGGCGAGCCAGTTATTGCCTGGAACCGGCCCGAAGAAATCGCCGAAGCGCACGATGAGCGCGGTCATGCCGTCGCGGCTGGCGGCTTCCATCCGTCGTTCGAGCTCCACGCGGATCCGGCCCTTGGCCGTTGTCGGGTTCTGGGGCGCCTGCTCGTCCAGTTCGGGAAAGGCGTCCGGCCCATAATTGTAGATCGTGCCCGGCAGCATGAGCCGCGCACCCACGGCCTTTGCCGCCGCGATGCTGTTGTCGATCATCGGCAGCACGAGCTTGCCCCAATTGCGGTACCCCGGCGGGTTGACCGCGTGGACGATGACCTGGGCACCGGCTGCGGCGCGCGCGACATCCGCCGCGTTCATCGCGTCGCCGGCGATCCACGCCATATCCGCCAGTCGCGGGTGAAGCCTGCCCGCCATGGGACGCCCACCCCGTGCCATGGCCACCACGTTCCAGCCATGCCGCAGCAAGGCGGCCGCCGTCTCGCCACCGATCCCGCCCGTCGCGCCCAGCACCAGCGCCGTTTTCCCGTTGCTCATCGTCCATCTCCTTCCCGGACGAAAATGAGGATGACGGCCATGAAAAAGAATTGCCTATAACCGTTCAGCAGCTAGTGGATTATCGATGAGCCATTCCGTCGACTGGGACGATCAGCGCGCCTTTCTCGCGGTGCTGGACCAGGGCAGCCTGTCGGCCGCGGCCCGGCATCTGCGGGTCACGCAGCCAACGGTGCGGGCCCGGATCGAGGCGCTGGAGCGCTCGCTCGGGATGACCCTGTTCACGCGCTCGGTCCGAGGCCTGGTCCCAACGCCCCAGGCGCGCGAACTGGGCGAGGCCGCGCGCGCCATGGCGCGGGCATCGGATGCCTTCGTCCGCGCCGCCGGTGCGCCGCCCGGCGAGGCCGCCGGCGTGGTGCGTCTCAGCGTATCGGAATTCGTCGGGGTCGCGGTGTTGCCGGCGATGCTGAGGCGGCTGCGTGATCGCCATGCGGGGCTCATCATCGAGATCGAGACCAGCAACGCCTCCGCCAATCTGCTCGAGCAGGAAGTCGATCTGGCCGTCAGGATGACGCCGCCCCGCCAGGCCGCCCTCGTCGCACGCAGGGTGCCGGCGATCCCGCTGGGCTTTTTCGCTCATGCCGATTATCTGGCCGCGCGAGGAACGCCACGTGTCATGGATGATCTGGCGCAGCACGACCTGATCGGACCGGACCGGAGTTCGGCGGACCTCGATGTGATCGGGCGCCTGCTTCCCGATCTCGGTCGTCAGCCCTTCGTCGTCCGGACCGACAGCCATCCGGCGCAACTCGCCGCCATTCGGGCGGGGCTAGGTATCGGGGTGGTACAATGCGCGGTCGGACGCATGGACCGCGAGCTGGTGCCGGTTCTTCCCGACGCTGCGATCGACGCACTCGACACCTGGATCGTCACCCATGAGGATCTGCGCGACACACCCCGTGTCCGCGCCGTGTTCGACCATCTCGTCGAGGAGTTCGACGCCTATGGCCGGGCTTGATCCGCCCATGACGGCAATCGACTCCCGCGCCCGACGTTCTCTGTCGAAGGTCTTGCAATCGCTCTCGCCAGTCCAACCATGTCCGCTTGGGCCTGAGTTTTGACTGAACGCTGCCCGGCGGAAACGTTCACACGGACGGCGATGCTGTTCGTCCGCTCGCCGTTCGAGTGGATCTTCCACTGAAGCAACATGCTGTCTCACCTTCATCGCCGCGCAGCAAGGTGAGGCATCGTTTGGGAGCCCTCAATGCGACAGTCGGCAACCGGGACCGCCAGCCCGGTGAGGATGTTGGGGGTGCTGGGTGTTTTCGGATAAGTTGCAAACCCCGCCCCCGCCCCTAGCAGACCCGAGATCGGCGAATGGAGCTGGCCCTCCCTATCGCAAACCCGAGACCGACCTGACGACGGTGGAGCGACCGAGCAGCCGAGGACAGTCACATCATCTGACGCTGACACGCGATTGCTGTCTGGCTGGTCTGAGCGGCTCGCCCGATTTGTCGTCCATACCGCGGACTGGCGCGATGCCCGCCCTCTGTCGGGTTGGCAGACCGAATATGACCTGCAATCAGGGTCAAGGTGATGCGGGAGATAGAGATGCGCAGAATGCTCTGGTCATTGGTTGCAGGGTTGGCCGCATCCTCCGCGGCGGCTGTACCACATGTCCGCGTCGCTGAGGGCAACCTCCAGGGAGTCGATCTGCCCGGTCCCACACCGTTAAGCGCCTATCTCGGTATTCCCTATGCAGCACCTCCGATCGGGCCGCTGCGCTGGAAGCCTCCCCGGCCCGCTGCGCACTGGCGGGGCATTCGTCTGGTTGATCGATTCGGCGCGCGTTGCATGCAGCAGCCTCTGTTCGCCGACATGATGTTTCGGTCGCCAGGACCAAGCGAGGATTGCCTGACGCTCAACGTCTGGACGCCCGCAAACGCGCAACTGGGATCAAAATTGCCTGTCCTTTTCTACATCCATGGCGGCGGCGCGATTGCCGGCGACGGATCGGAACGGCGCTACGATGGCGCCAGTCTCGCTCGCCAGGGTATCGTGGTGGTGACGCTGAACTATCGCCTCGGTGTGTTCGGCTTTCTTGCAACCGAGGAACTGGCAGCGGAATCGCCGGACCATGCCGCTGGAAACTACGGACTGCTGGATCAGGCCGCGGCGCTCGCCTGGGTTCGGCACAATATCGTCAAGTTTGGCGGCGATCCAAAGCGTATCACCATCGGAGGCGAGAGCGCGGGTTCGATGTCGGTGAGCGTGCTGATGACATCTCCCCTGACTCGCACGCATTTCGCCCAGGCCATAGGTGAGAGCGGCGGCATTTTCCCTCCTGCTTTCCATCCCAAATCTCTGGCGGCGGCGGAACAGGACGGCAAGGCCTTCGCGCAAGCGATCGGCGCAATGCCCTTGGCGTCCATGCGCGCAATGCCCGCAGATCAATTGCTGGAGGCGCAGGGACGCCTGAAAGTGACCGCGAGCTTCATCGTCGACGGCCGGTTCTTAACGGAAGCGCCGATCGACAGCTATGCTGGCGGCCGGTCCGCACATGTGCCGCTATTGGTGGGGTCCAATTCGCAGGAGAATGGCTGGAGCGCGATCCTGGGCGATGTACCGCCCACGATCACGAACTATCGTGCCGGCATCGCCCGTCTCTATGGCGATAGAGCTGATGCGCTGTTCGGGCTCTATCCGGCCAGCACCGATGCCGATGTGCCAGCTGCCGCTACGGCTCTGGCAAGCGATCGCTTCCTGGCTGCCTCGACGTGGAAATGGTTCGACATGCATCGTCGTACAGGTCAGCCGACCTATTATTATTACTTCGCGCGCATCCGGCCACAGGCATTTCCGCCAATCCCCAATCCGACGCCGTCGCCGACGGGGGCTCTTCACAGCGCTGAGATCGAATATGCGCTGGGCAATCTCGATGCCAATCCGGCCTATGCATGGACTGCGGATGATTATCGAATTTCGAAGACGATGCAGGGCTATTTTACAGCCTTCATCAAGACCGGCGACCCGAATAGCCCCGGTCTCCCGCGTTGGTCGCCAGCCCCGACCCAGGACGGTCTGATCCAGCGCCAGACGATCGATACGGACACGCATAGCATGCTTTTCACGGAGCACAGCCGCTATGAAGCCGCCTTACCGCTTCTGGACGAGCCGGAGGCTGAGCCATAAGGAAGGAACATCCATCTCGAATGCGGACGAATAGCTGCCAGGCCGGGGCGCGGCCTCATGGCCGTTAAAGAAATCGGCGTCCTCTTGCAGCGAAGAAGATGCGGAAGGACGGAAACCCGCCCACGGTGTCGAACGGCGTCGTCAGATCGAGCGTGGTCATGAAACCTCCTGCGGCCTCATGCATTCAGGAGGATGTCGCGGGCGGCCTGATACTCCCCGTCCGCTTCTCCCCAGCTTGCCCCGCTCGCCCCACGGCGGCGGGGCTTTTTCCTCGGCGCGCCGACTCTCTCGTGTCTCGGCATCTGATGTGATCAGAACGGCTTGATCCGCCCGCCCCGTTCAGGGGGCATGCGGGCGCTCTCTTTACAAGATACGGCCGCAACCTGGTATGTTGCGCTGCACACTTGGTCATCGCTCGGCTGTCTGCCCCATTTGACGGCCGGTCCGCACCGCTCATCGAAACCGAAGACGGCGGCCGGGGCATAATGGGATGGGGGAAATGTATGTCATTGATGTGCCGGCTCGTAGGCCACCGGATCGCCAAGAACCACGTCTGGCATGACAACCTCGATTTTCGGACGAGCTGCAAGCGCTGCGGCGAACCGATGCTTCGCGATCAACATGGCTGGCGCCCATTCGATCGCGACAGGGATTTCAGGCTCGCCCGACGGGGCAAGCCGCACAGTGAAGGTTAGCGCCTGAGATTTGGCGCGTGCGGCTCGAACAGCCTGGGTCGCGCCGACTGCTTCGGGATTATTGCGGACGAGACATATCTGATGGCTTCGAAATGGGCGAACTGGCCGGGAAGCATCTCACTGCGTCGACATTGAGCGGGATCGATCGGCACGTCGAAGTGCAAGCCGACGCCGCGCGCGGTTGTGCGGGTTACCGTCGCATCGACATCCTCGAAGCCGCGAAACGTGAGGCTGATCCTGTCTCCGCCTTTCAGATCGGCGTCCGCTTCCAGATAGGCCCCGGTCGCCGAGATATTCCGGATACGGCCATCAATGATCTTGCCTGCGTGCGTGACTTTCGCTCCCAGGAATATACTCTCCCGTGCGGCGACGCGTTGATCCTCAGCGCCTTGAGGCTCGCTGGGCAAGGGAGATCGCGAATCGGTCATGTCCCGACACCTTTCAACTGATCGCCCTGCTCGTCCGGGCATAAGATGGAATGGTTCATAAGCGGTATCCGCCCATGACAGTGTCGACCGTCGGGTTGAGTTCTGCCGGCGCGCATTAACAAAATGACATCGACGGAAAATTGCGGCGACGACGTTTCTGCCTTGTCCGGCGCTGTTTTGCCGGTCCCGTTGATGGAAGAGAAACTATGAAACGGATTCTTCTGGTTACGCTGGCAATCGGCTCGGCGCTGGCTGCGATCTCGCCTGCCGATGCGGCCCAGGGCTGCGGGGCCGGCTGGCATCGCGGCTACTACGGGCGGTGTCGTCCTAACTATGGCCCCGGCCCGGTCATGGCTGCTCCCGGGGCGCTTGTGGTCGGAACCTACTATCCTCGTCGCGGATGGTGGGATGGCCGCCGCTACTGGTGGCACCGTGAGCATTGGCATGGCGGCTGGCGCTATCGCTGACACGGAGTGAAAAGCCGGCGCGTGCCCCAGCGATCACCGGCACGCGCCGGTCTCCGGGGCCGCCAGCGCTCGGCTCCCACGGCCCTACCGATGTGTTGGCCCCCACAGCCATCACATTATCAGGCGATAGCGAGCAGAATTCGGCTCATTCTAGGTCGGTCGTTTCACAGACATCATGGATAATACTATGAATCTTATTTTTGCCCGCCATGGGGTCACCTTCGGATGATGAGCTCCCGCGCCCAAACCCCTTTCTTACTTGATACCGTCGCGATCGACCACAGCCTCTCCATTCCTCGATCGCAAATCGGCCGAACACCTCGCACGCGCCCGGCGTGTCGCTGACCGACGGGTTGAAGCTTTCGCGGATGGCGGCGAGTTGATCGGCCAGGCGCTCGACGTCGGCGCGTTCGAACACGCCGACGCCGTGGTCCGCCTCGCAATTCCAAAACGGCGGGTCGAGGAGAACAGCGCCCCGTCATGGTAATATCGACGGATCATCTCGCCATAAGACAGCTGCTTGATCACCACGCCGGCAAGGCGCTCGTGGATCTCAGCCAGCATCGGTTCAATCCGTGCGACGTCGAACCGTCTCGGATCTCGGGCCGACATCCCGAAAATTGGCCCCTCGACCTTGCCGCCGAGGGCGAGCCTTTGCAGGTAGAGGAAGCCCGCTGCCCACTGCAGATCGGTCAGCCCGTCGGCGGGCAGCGCCATCAGCCGCGGGAACTCCGCCGGCTGGTGACGCGCCAGCGGAGCATGTCGACGGAATAGGGATAGTGCTCCTGCAGCACTCGGAAGAACGTGGCGACGTCGTCGCCTCGGCGCGCAGCCGCGACCGCCGGCCCAAGAAAGTGTCACCCATACCACGAAGGGCTTGGCGTAGCTGCTGTTAGGCGTCTCCTCGATGAGGGCGCAGATGCGGCGCGCAAGGTTCTTCTCGCCGCGAAGGTAGCCGGCAGCGCGGCGCACCGACGCAACATGTGTCAGGCTTTCGATGTAGGATTTGGTGCTCTTTATGACCACCGCCCGGTCTGCCGGGCGCTGGACGTTGCGGCTGAGCATGTCGTTGTCGCCTTGAATTTTTGAAATCGGGGTCGTGACACCGGTTTAATTTGGCCGTCGTGTTGCACTGCGGCATGAAGCAGCCCATGCACGTCGCCATGGCTTACGAGAGCATCATCGGCTGGATCGTTGGGCATTGCCCCGCGCCGGACAAGTTTGCCCATAACTATGCCAGCCTCGCGATTTGGTTGATCGCGTCTGTCGGTCTGCGCCGGCCCACATCGCTTGTGCCCCTGGCTATCGTGATTGCGGCCGAGATCGGCAACGAGTGCATCGACCGCGTTGCGCATGGATCGTGGATGTGGCGTGACACGTTGGGTGATGTCACGGCGACGTTGTTCTGGCCGACCGTGCTGACGCTGTTGCTCCGACACCTCTTTCGGCAGGTGCGGCAAACAGCCATTTGAATCCCCCCGCCCGGTCATCCGGCCCTCCCTCGACAGATCGCCTGTTCGAGCTTCCGCCGGTTTACGAAACTGCGCGCCTCGCAATAGAGCGCGCCCTTGGTGTTGATCCGACAGTTTTCGCAATTCACGGGCTTCGGCGCCTTGTAGAGCGTGATGTAGCCCGCGAAGCTGCTGCGGCCTGAGACCCACTCGTTCTTGAGGAAAAGCACACGCATCGACAGCCCGGGCCAGCAGCGCGGCGCGTTGAAGTGGACGTCGCCGGCCGTCTTCAGTGCGTTGAAATTGCCGTTCGGCATGCGCGTGTCGGACAGCGCCGCCTTCATGTAGCCGGTCATATCGATCCGGTACCAAGCTCAACGCCGCGCATGACTCGCGCCGAGGCTCCTGCGCACTCGGGACCGGTGTGCTCGTGGCAGATCGTCCAGACGCCGCCTACGTCCTGATACGCGACAAGCTTCTCGCCCTCGGCCGCCGCGATTTGAGCCCCGACAGAGACGACCGCGCTCGCGATCAGCACAGAGATGCCGATCATGCCAACGAGATCGCGTCAATGATAGCTCGGGCATGGAAACCTCCTTCAATCATGTGGGTTATGCGAGCGAGGCCGGCACTTATTGCCCCCCCGCTCGCCGGTCTCGGGAAGGCAACTGCCCCGCCTGCTCATGGAGCGGCGGGGCTTTCGTTAGGAAGCGTTAACCCTCACCGACTTATCCGAGATGGGTTGAGTTTCCGCGTTCAGCTGTGGAACCTCGCACCGCCGCTCCACCCGATTTGGAACGGCGGGTTTCCTTCCAGGAGAGTTCCTCCTGAACAGCTCGCCGCGACGCCGATCACGCCCGCTACAGCGCGAGCCGTGGCGCCCGAGAGTTGCTAAGACATAAAGCTGGATCCTTGCGAGGTTTGCAATTTGTTGCACGTACGAAATGCCGTAGGATGCGAGTCGTTCGCATTTGGGGGAACCGGGGTGATCAACTTCGTCCAGGACGTATTTGCGACCGCAGCAACGAGGCGGATGGCACACGAGGAGGCGCTAATGGCGATCCGCGCCTATGGATCAGGCGCTATAGATCATCTGGACATGCGCTTGCGCCGGACGGAATCCAAACAGCGCAAGCAAGTCTACAGGATCGCGAAAGCTCTGGTCCCGACCTTGACCCGACAATAGGGTCGGAAAGCAACCTGAAACGTTCAGTCATGAAACCATGGATAGCTTCCGGCGTTAACCAATTCCCTTGAGCTGAAATCCCCTGCGCGCTGAAGCGAGCACGCGGGGCTTATTTTGCTGGAACGTTCACTAATCCTGCGCGTTGTGCACTGCAGCGCGAGCGCTGTGTTCGCGCCGTTCAAGGGGAATATCGATGAGACTTTCCACGTTGATCGCGGCCGGAGCAGGCCTTGGCCTGCTTTCGTCGTCGGCCATATCGGCCGTCTACCCGAGCACGGCCCAAATTGCGGCCTATCACCCTGTTATGCCGGTTGCCGGTGCTCGCCTCGGCGCGACCTCGGGCGCGAAGCGCTCGGATGTTCTCGGCGGGACCGGACTGGTGCTAGTTGTTGCCGGTGTTGCTGCAGCAGGTGTCGGTGTTGCTGCTGCGGCGGGCGCGTTCGACAACAATCACCACTCGACAAGTCCGTAAAATTGCAGGCCCTGCCATGTTGCGTATTGGCGGGGCCTACTTCGTCAGCGCCGGGATAGCCGTCGCGGACGCTCATCGAGCCTTGCATATACGCTTCATCGTGCGAGATCTGGCGCAGCTGCTTGCCCTGCGCCTCGTTCTCCTCACAGCGTACTCGATGCTGTCATAGTTCCTACCGATGCCGGCACCCCGCTGCGCCAGAACCTCGCGAACTGCGGCGATCGCAGCCGTGTCGGTCGACTGCCCAGTTGCAGTCGTCTTCAGCTTTTCCTCCATGGCCCGGTTAGAGCGGCAACGATAAGAGCGATGGCGCTGAGCAAGCCTAAGCCAATCATCGCAATCGCTCTGGCTTGAACCACTCCATCAAAACTGCTTCCGAACCGACAGCGACGCAGATGGCCCCGACCTGAGACGCCGATTGTCGGCGTAAAGGAACCGGCCTGGAATCCTCAGACCCGAATAGGTATCGATCGTCCGCCCGTATCCTCGTCTGCCGATGTCCTTCACGTCCAGACGGACCGAGAGGTTCGCCCGGGGATGATAATCGGCGAACATGTCAATCTCCGTGTTCGCCCGCTCATGATCAACTGTGTTGAACCGGTAGGTCGTGGTTTGCCAGGGCCCATCGACCGACATCCCCCAGGTGAGGTGCTGCTTCGGCAGATCCTGCTGGACGCTGGCGCTCAGCACAAACGCCTTCAGGCCGGAGATCTGCCTCGACAGATGGTTGACTGGATCAATCACTCGAGCATGATCGTAGGTCGCGGAAAGGGTCGCTGTTGCGCGATGGATGCCCAGCCCGCCCAAGGGGGCGGTCCCTGTGACGACGACTTTCCTTTCGCTGCCCCCTCCAATGTTGCCTCGCGTGTCAACCGAAGCCGCGTCGCCGGCATCGTCGGACAAGGGCACCCAATCCACGACGTCGTTGAGCCACAAATGATCAAGTGTCACCGTCAGAGCCGCGCCGCTCCTCGTGGCAAGCTCGTACGCGAATTCGGCGATCCAGTCCCGCTGCGGGGCGATCCGACTGGATGTTGCGGAAAGCGAGCCCTTGTCGAGCGACGCTGACGCGATGAAATCGGTGAATGCGAGCTGCCGAGCCTCGCGCTCGACACGAAGTCGGATCTGCTGGCGCTTCGCGGGAACGAACGAGAGCCGCAGCACTGGCTTTAAAAAGGTGAAGTCTTCTTCTTCACCCTGGTCCGATCGCACGGTGACAAGCGACTTTTCGGCATGCATGCCCGCTGTCAGTTCAAAGCTTGAACTCAAGTTCCAGACTATGTCGACACCCCCATCGATTCGCCGCTCTTTCACGATCGCCACGGCGTCCGGCAACGGGACGGTGGATAGATTGAAGGTTACGGCGCTCGAGGTGGCGAGGCGGTTGGCTGCCGCCTCCAGGCTCAGGTCGAGAGCGACCTTTTTCTTGGCCTGATAGTGTATCTTCGTCCTGACTATTTCCTCCTGCGTGCGATCAGTCTCGGCAAAGGCGAGGACGGAGCCAGGACTGGCCAGAAGGGAGGAGTAATCCTGCCATCCGCGCCTCAGGAGCAGCGTTGTCTCGGACGTCGTCCTCGGCCCCAAATTCCTGCTGTAGTGGACGCCCGCCTCTGCGCTGGCCTTGCCGCCTGCCGGACCGTCGAGCCTCTCTTCATAGATTGACGTCACAGGGGGCGAGCCGGACGTCGTATCGCGCTGCCGGTCGGAGTAACTCGTCCGCGTGAAACTGGCATCGAGCCTCAGGTGACCACCTGCCGCCGGGGTCTCAAGCGCGGTTTGGGCGTAGCCGGTCGTGCCGCCTGCCTTCGCTTTGACCTTCGCCCGTTCAATGACGGTGCCGGCGGCGTCCGTGCGAGTGCGGCCGCCATCCCCTTTATCGACCTCTACATAACGCGAGATCGATGCCGTAGCCGACAGCGAGCGCCCACCCGGCAGAGCCCGCGTTGCCTCAATCGTCGCGCTCGGCGTGATACGGCCATCGGCATAAACGCCGTTGCCGATTGTGATCGCTCCGAAACTGCCGCGACCGTCCCGGCGGATGACGTTGGCGACAACCGGCTGTCCAAGCATGTCCAGTCCGGTCGAGGATCCGCGGAGCACCTCGATCCGCACGACCTGGTCGGCCGGGATATGCTGCAGGACCTGGTCGAGGGTAAAATCCTTGTCGGCAAGCCGACGTCCGTCAACCACGACGTTGCCGGCGGCCTCAGTGAGGCCACGTTGCGTCGGATCGCCCGGCGAATAGATGAAGCCGGGAACCCGAAGGATCATGTCATATGCGGTATTGGGGTGGAACGGGGCAAAGTAAGCGGCCGGGTAAGGCACGCGCTGACCAGCCACATCCTGCGCGGCTGCAGGGGCCAGCGCTGAAGACAAGACGAGGACCGGAACGCAGGAGAGGCAGAGGACACGCATGGGAGCTCCGGAAGGTAGTGACCTCCCGAGCTAGGCTCCGGCTCCATCCTGCGTCCTGAGGACCTCCTGATGGAAACCCGATGTTTTGCCGAAAATTGGCGATTTTGCACCGCCGCCGTTCGGATTATCGCTGGTTGGCAGCACGGCCGAGAGCGCTTCTCACGAACGTCTGATCCGGTCCGTTCAAGCACCATGCCTGCAGGGAATGTTTAGAGAACGCTTCGTAATCGAGCTTTGGCCATTCCCGCCTCAGCTCGCCGGACGCTTCCGTCGCTCCCACCGGATCGCCAGAGGCGGCGCGTGAAACGGCGAGGGTGAACCCGTTCCAAGTGGATTGCACGATCTCGCGGGACCGGGCCGCGATGCTCGCCGCACGAGCGGGCTCTCCCATTCCAAGGTAGAGATCGGCTAGGTGCGACAGGACGACCCACCTAATCGGGTTATCCTCCGCAAGCCCATCGAGGTCCCGTTCGAGGTGTCGGATCGAAGTTGCAGCTGTAGCGGTACACAGGCCCTGGTCGTAGGCGCGATCCAGGGCGGCGAGCGGATGGTCGGGCTGAACGGCCAACACCCGGTCAAGCGTAGCGATCGCCTGGGCTCGCGCGCCGATCTGGCGATAATATGTGGCGACGGCGTAGAGCACGTCGGGATCGTATGGTGCGAGTGCGAGGGCTTTCTCAACATGTTCCCCCGCCTGTTGTCGGGACTGCGACGACGGCCCCTCCGCGTTGAAAAGTGCGTCGTAGCTGAGCTGGCTGGCCCAAGTCGCATGCGCGGGAGCGTAGCCTGGGTCTAACTGGAGAGCGCGATGCTGTGGGCGAAATCGATCCGCCTGATGCGGGCGCAAAAACACCTCGTCACTTCCTGGAACCCATGTAGCCAGAAGATTGAGCTCCCATGGATGAAGGCTTGCAAAGGGGCGCTGTCGAATGGCGGTCTTCGCAGCGATGAGCAGGCGGTTGCTCAATTCCGCAGTGATCGCGCTGCCAAGGGCATCCAGCCCCGCCGCGCCCAAGGGCAAATTCCGATCAAAATCCTGCGCCCAAAGAAGGCGGCCATTAGCGCCGTCGCGTATGGCAACCGCAACGCGGATTCCAGTGTCTCGATCGGTCACCGTCGCGTCGACCTGAAATGAAGAACCCTCCCCGGTACCCTGGATCAAACTCGGTCCAGGGGCTGAAGCCATCACGCGCAACAGACTTGCCCGAGCCAGGCCGGCGGCAAGCTGTCGCGACAGCGCGTCGGCAAGGCGAACATTCGTCGCATCCGTTGGCGATGCGGTGAACGGCCTGAGCAATACGGTCACGCCAAGCGGTGTCGGCTTCGAGCCCAACGTCGATTGCCGATCCTTCGAGCGATGATCGAAAAAGGTCGCGGTCGCCAAGAGGATCAGGCAGATGCACAGGACGATGGCCGCCCAAATGTTTGTCGCTCCACGGTGCGCCTGCTCAGGCAAGGGTGTTGGCCCCTGCGGTGGTTCGGGCTCCACAGGTGGGATAAGCCGGTAGCCCCGTTTAGGCACGGTCTCGATCAGGGCCGGACTGTCGCGAGCGTCATCAAACGTACGCCGCAGGATCGAGACGGCGCGGGTCAGGCTCTCGTCGGCGCCGAACGACTTGGCCCAGACTAACGCGATGAGATCGTCGCGGGTCACTACCGAGCCCTGTCGCTCAGCAAGCGCGCATAGCACCTGCATCACCTTCGGCTCGAGCGGTCGCTCACCGGACGGCGCGATGACCGCGTTGCGCTGGACATCGACGCGGTACCCGAGCAACCGGAACGTCAAGGGTAGCGCCGTTTCGGCTTTATCGTTACGATTTGCGAGGTTCACGCCCCCAGAATACGATACGCGTGTGCGGAGGTCTAATGCCGTCGCGCGTCGCGTAATTCCACATCGAAACCGGCTTGCTACCGCCATCACACTGAGCTTGCCGACGCATGATGCGACGGTCGATCTACTCTTCGTCGAACCAACGCCGTAGGCCCGCTTATCCTCTGGGGTGGCTCGGTATGGCCGTTACGAGACCGGATTTTTTCAGGGATCCAGGTCCGGCGCTCGGCGACGATCCCTGCTGTCGGCGCGACCGCGCTTGCCGCGTCGGCGACCGATCCGAGCCAGTTCACGTCATGACGCCAGTTCGCTGCCTGGGGCTCTGATCCCGCGGCAGTGCTCAAGCGGCGGCAAGGAACGCTGGGCGCATTACCAAGATGGGCGACAGCTATCTGCGTCATCTCCTGATCACCGGTTCAACCACATGGGTCGGATACGCAGAAGAAAAGCCTGCCACGGCTGATCCGCGCTTTGCTGCGCGGCTTGCCCGAAAGGCCGCGCGCGTCGCCTCGGTCGCCATCGCCAACGCGGTGGCGCAGGTCGCATGGTCGACCATGGCGCGCGGTGGCGCCTTCGAACGAGGGTGTGAGACCGAAGGATATGATGGCGAAACCGGCCGGACCGGGAACAAGGCAATGTTGCGATTGTGATATGCGTCATAGCCTGCAACGCCGATCGCGCCTTGATCGCAGACTCCGCCAGGGCGAGCAGTCTATACCGACTGCATCAACAGGCCGGACAGACGGCTGCACCCGACAACGGCCAGATCATTACTTTACACTTGCAACACGAAAACCATCGACAGAAGGCAGTCCGCTAAAGGCGGATAGAATATAGAGACCCATTATTGGGATCACACTAACTCCTCGATGATCTTGTCCATGGTGAGCGGATAACTGCGCACACGTACGCCGCAAGCATTGTAGACGGCGTTGGCAACAGAGGCTCCGACGCCGCAAATTCCGAGCTCGCCGACGCCGCGAGCCTTCATCACAGAGGACTTGTTGTCCTCTCCCTCCAGGAAAACGACGTCGAGATCCGGCACGTCGGCGTGAACCGGCACTAGATACTCGGCCAGATCATGATTCACGAAATATCCGAAGCGCGGATCAACGACCAGTTCCTCCATCAGCGCTGCGCCAATACCCATGCTCATCCCGCCAAGACATTGGCTGCGCGCGGTCTTGGGATTGAGCACCCGGCCGATCGAGGCGACGCTTAGCATACGCCGTACACGCGTCTCGCCCGTATAACGATCGACGCCGACCTCGGCGAAATGCGCCGCGAAGCTCGCCTGCGCATAGCGCTTGGTGAGATCGCCGTAGCGCATGCTGTCCTCGCCGACGATCGGCCCCGCTGCTGCCAGTTGCTGCAGCGGCACCGACTTGCCGCCGCCAATCAGCCGGGCATCGGTGAAACGGGCGGTCTCCGGATCGACGCCCGCTTTGTTCGCCAGTAGCGTCCGCAGCGCGACGCAGGCCGCATAAGTGCCCGCGGTCGAGCTGTTTGCGCCAAAGGAGCCGCCCGAGCCCGGCGCCTCGGGAAACCGTGTGTCGCCCAGGCGGACCTCCACCCGCTCCAAGGAGAGGCCCAACATCTCAGCCGCGGTCTGGCCGTTGATCGTGTAGCTGCCCGTACCCGGATCCGTCATGGCTGTTTCGACCAGCAGGCTGCCATCGGAGCGCAGCGTCGCCCGCGTGCCCGAAGGCAGTACCGGATTACTGCGGATGCCCGCGGCCATGCCCATGCCGACATACCACCGCCCGTCACGAACCTGCCTGGGCTTCGCCGCGCGCCGCGACCAGCCGAAGCGTTCCGCCCCGACGCGCAGGCACTCGATCAGCTTGCGGTCGGAGAAAGGGCGGCCGGGGCCGACATCCGGATCATATTGCACGTCGTTGACGATGCGCAGCGCGACCGGATCCATGCCGAGCTTCTCGGCCAGCTCGTCCATAGCACATTCCAGCGCGAGCAGCCCCGCCGCCTCGCCGGGCGCGCGCATCGAGCCCGCCTTGGGCAGGTTGAGCTCGGCCAGCCGCATCCCGATCAGCCGGTTGTCGCCCGCATACATCAGCTTGGTCTGACCGGAGGCCTGCTCGCCGCGCCCGCCCGGCTGATCGCCGGTGACGGTCTCGTGTCCCACCGCCAGAAGCCGCCCCTGTCCGTCTGCGGCGAGGCGCAGCCGCTGGATGGTCGCCGCCCTGTGGGTGGTGTGGTTGAAGATCTGCGGCCGGGTCAACGCCACCTTCACGGGCCGACCGAGCTGGCGCGCGGCCAGCGCCGCGACGATGGGGTCGGCATAGACGACGAGCTTGGACCCGAAACCGCCGCCAATGAACGCCGACACGAGCCGGACCTTCTCCTCCGGCACGCCGAGCGTCTCGGCGATGGCCGTGCGCGCCCGCGGCAGCATCTGGTGCGACGTGTAGATGGTGACGCCGTCTCCGTCCCACCGGGCGATGGAGGCGTGCGGCTCCATCATCGCGTGGCTCTGGTCCGGCGTCGTGTAGGTGACATCGACCTGGACGGGCGCCCCGGCGAACGCTGAGGCAAAGTCGCCCTTCACGCTGTCCTGGCCCGATGGTCTGGCGGACGATCGCGCGGCAGCGAGCGAATAGGCTCCGCCATCCTGCCGATAGCCGATGCGGATCAGGTTGGCGGCGGCGCGCGCCTGCTCGAAAGTCTCAGCGACAACGAAGGCGATGGACTGGCCGGATTGCTGGATCTCCGGGCCTTGCAGCTGCGGCACCGCGTTCCTGCCGGTGCCCTGGTGCGGCACGTTCCGGTAGGTGAGGACCAGCAGCACACCGGGCGCCTGCTCCGCGTCGCGCGTGTCGAGTTGGTCGATCACACCCTTGGCCGAGCCCGCGGTCAGCAAATAGCCATAGGCGGCACCGGGTACCTCATCCCTATATTCATAGGCGTAATGCGCGCGCCCAGAGACCTTGCGGGGACCCTCGATACGATCGTGCGCGTGGCCCAGAACCTTTTGCTGGTCGGTCGGGTTGGGGCCGGCGGGCTGGGTGAAGTCCATGATGCTTTCCCTTTCAGGCTTCGGCCAGCGCAGCGGCGATGGCGCGGCGCGTGACGGTCAGCTTGAACCGGTTCTGGGCGGTGGGCCGGGCGCCGGCCAGCACAATGTCCGCGATGCCGTGCGCATCGGCGACATGGTCGGCCTCCGCGACGCGCCACGGCTTGGTGCCGATGCCCCCGAACGCCCATCGCCGGCCACCGGGAGCCTGGATCATCGCCACGGACACGGTGGCGAAGGCGTAGGAGGCCCGATCGCGGATCTTGCGATAGACCTGCGTCCCGCCGAGCGGCGGGGGCAGCGTCACGCCGGTGATGAACTCGCCGTGGCGCAGCACGTTCTCGATATGCGGAGTTGTGCCCGGCAGAGTGTGGAAATCGCCAACCGGAATGGCACGCGTCTGCCCGCCGGGCATGACCGTCTCGACGGCTGCGTCGAGCAGGCGGAGCGCGACCGCCATGTCCGACGGATGCTGGCTAATGCACTGATCCGATACGCCGAGGATGGCGAGATTGCGGCTGAAGCCGTCGATCGCCGCGCACCCGGACCCTGGTTGGCGCTTGTTGCATGGCTTGGAGGTATCGTAGAAATAGGGGCAGCGCGAACGCTGGAGCAAGTTACCCGCGGTGGTCGCCTTGTTGCGCAACTGCGCCGACGCGCCGGCGACCAGAGCGCGGCTCAGCACCGGATAATCTCGCATAATGAGCGGATGGGCGGCGAGCGCGGTGTTGCGTACCAGGGCGCCGATTCGGAGGCCGCCCTCCGCCGTCGGTTCGATCTGGTCGAGGCCGATCCGGTTGACATCGACCAGATGGGTCGGGCGCTCGATATCCAGCTTCATCAGGTCGAGCAGATTGGTGCCTCCAGCGATGAACTTCGCACCCGGCGACCGCGCGACCGCTGCGGCGGCTTCCTGGGGGTTCTCCGCTCGTTCGTAGGTAAAGGCCCTCATGCGACCTCCCCGTGGACGTCGCGGATCGCTGCGATGATGTTGGGATAGGCGGCACAGCGGCAGATATTGCCGCTCATCCGCTCCCGTACCTCCTCGTCCGAAAAGGCGATGTGGTGGAGATCCTGCGTGGCGTGGCTCGGGATGCCTTGCGCGATCTCGTCCAGCATCGCGATCGACGAGCATATCTGACCGGGCGTGCAATAGCCGCACTGGAAACCGTCATGTCTGACGAACGCAGCCTGCATCGGGTGGAGCTTATCCGGTGAACCGAGCCCCTCGATGGTGGTCACCTCGTCGCCGTCATGCATGACCGCCAGGGTCAGGCAGCTGTTGATGCGGTGTCCGTTGACGATCACCGTGCAGGCCCCGCACTGGCCATGGTCGCAGCCTTTCTTGGTCCCCGTCAGGCCCACATGCTCGCGCAGGGCGTCGAGCAGGGTTACGCGGGGATCGAGGGCGAGACGAAGCTCCGTGCCGTTGATCTTCAGGCGCGTTTCCGTGGAGGGCGTTGACGTGTCACCGGAAGGCGGACCGGACGCGACGAGCGCTGTTGGGGAAACGAATTCCGCCACGCCCGCAACGGCCGCTCCACCAACGAGGAGCGATCGGCGCGTAACATGAGACGGAGGAACGGCATCCGACATCGCAGATTCTCCTCTTTACCCAATGCAGCATAGGTCAACACAGGCAGCAAGGGCAGACGACGATTATAGATCAGCCACCGGCAGAGGAACCTTTCGCCTACGAACCCATCCTGTGCGATCGGCATCGTATCGGTTGCGTATGACAGCCTGAGCCTCGTCGGTGCCTTGATGCGTCGCTTTGAAGCGAGACGAAGTCCCCACGAAATTCACGATATCGGTCGGTCCGCCATGAGTTTCGAGCCACTGGTAACGGCGATCAGTACGGCTTCAAAGTCCAGTCACGCCGCCCCGCAGGATCCCGCGGAGAAATCCATCCTGGCATAAACTGAGGAATTACACGCTTACGTCAAACGCCCCATGTCGCGTTCGTCGTTATTATTCTTTTATCGATTCGTAATACGCGAACAGGGTCCGACTGAAGAAATATCGCGTGGGAGAGGGTCGCATGGAGGTGCTGATCTAAAAGCAATTGGGGGTAAATTATGGGTGGACGTCTTTCTCGCACGGGCTTGCTATGCGCAACCGCGCTGGTGAGTTGCGGAGTAACACCTATACTCGCCCAAGACGCAGCCGCCCCTGGGCAGGCCGCTCCTGCGGGCTCCACCACCGCCTCGATGAACGAGATCGTCGTCACGGGCAACCGCCGGAGCGTCACCCTTCAGGATGCACCGATCAACATCAGCGCCGTTTCGCAAGATACGATCCAGAATCAGCGGTTGGATGATATCCGTTCCCTGGCATCCTACGTGCCCGGCGTAACGGTCCAGGACACAGGACCGAGTTCGTCGGGAAATATCGTCCTCCGAGGGTTGTCCACTGGCGGTTCGACCTCAAGTGCGGTGGGCGTTTATCTCGGCGAGATACCGCTCTATCTCGACTTCCGGTTGATCGATCTCGGCCGCGTCGAAGTCCTCCAGGGGCCGCAGGGCACCCTTTACGGCCTCGGTACCCTGGCTGGCGCAGTGCGCTACATCCCCAACCGCCCGACAACGGACCGCTTCTCGATCGATCTGCACGGACGCGGCTATGCCGAATCCCATTCGGACGATTTCGGCGGTGTCGGCGATGTCGCGATCAACATCCCGATCGTGCAGGATCACATCGCCTTCCGCACCGCAACGGGCTATTATGACAATGCCGGGTTTATCGATTACAATTATATCCTCCGGCAACCCGGCGTTTCGGACCCTCAGCCCGGCCGCGCAACAGCGACGTCCACAGGCTCGTTCGGCACGCCTGCCGAGCGAGGCACCAATTTCCGCCGCAAGGAGGACCTGAACTACGAACACACCTTTACCACACGCAACCAACTCCTGCTGGAGTATAATCCCAGCATCAAGGCCTATCTCACCTACGCGCACCAGAGCACCAAGACGGGTGGGTCGCAGTCCAACGCCGTCGGCGTACTCGGCACCGGCAAGTATGAGGGGCCATGGCGCTACGAAGAGCCATCTGATCGTCGGTCCGACCTCTATTCGGCCGAAATCTATGTTAATCTCTTCGACATCGCGCAGCTGGTTAGCACAACGGCTTACACCAGGCTGCATTCGACTAGTATTGGCGACAATACCGACCTGCTGCTCGATCTCGATTATGGCTACGAAGCCTTTCCGGACTTCTCATCCTACGCGATCAACCAATCTCACACTAACCAATTCGATCAGGAAGTCCGCCTCGTATCGACCCATGGCGGACCAATCAACTGGGTGATCGGCGGCTTCTACAATCGCCAGAAATATGCCTCGGAGCGCCACGAATATACTCCGGGCTATGCGGCCTGGGCGGGCATCAACCGCCCGGACGACCTGGAATACATCTCGCAGGTCAATACCAAGAACACCGAGAAGGCGGTCTATGGCGAAGGCACGCTGCATATCACCAAGAGCCTGCAAGTGACGGGCGGCATCCGCTACTTCAAGTATGATGCCGAAGTCTCAGGCGGTTCCGCACTGCCGCTGTTGAAAAAAAGCGGTCTGGTCGGCCCTTATCCATCGGAAACGATCGACCCATCTCGGTTCCGGACGGGTTCGACCGCGAAAGATGGCATCGTGTGGAAGGCCAACGCCTCTTACAAGTTTAGCAACGACTTGATGGCCTATTTTACCTATTCCACCGGCTATCGTGTCGGCGGGGTGAACCGGGTAGTTCCATGCCCGGCGGTGCTTCCTCCTGGCCAGAACCTCTGTGCCCTACCCAACGAGCTGACCTATGGTCCGGACAGGACGCGAAACGCAGAACTGGGCGTGCGTGGCAGCCTGTTCGACAAGCGCCTCCAGTTCACGCTCGCCGGCTATCATGTCGACTGGTCGGGCCTGCAGGTGCCTAGCCAGACGCTGAACGGCGCGATCGGCATCACCGTCAACGGCGCCAAGGCGGTGTCGAAGGGCATCGATTTTTCGGCCTCTCTGAAGGTCACACGAAACCTCAGCCTGACGGGCACCTATTCCTATACCGATGCCCACCTGACGCAGTTCGTGCCGCGCATCCTGGTGAGCCAGGGCGTGCCTTACGACGGCCAGCCGGGCGATCGCCTGCCGGGATCGATGAAGAATTCGGGCAGCGTGCAACTGAATTACATCTATCCGCTGGGCGATGGCCGAAAGATTGCTGCCAACTGGGCTACCGTCTATCATGGAAACATCTATTCGAAGGTCGGGCTCGGCGCGAATGGCGAGGTGATCCCAAGCTATTTCACGCACAGCGCATCGCTGAAATATGTGAATGATCTGTTCGAGATCGGCATGTTCGCTGACAACCTTTTCGACAAATATGCCGTCACCGAGGTGAGTGCCGATTACTCCTCCTACAACCAGGTGCGGACCAACGTCGTCGAGCGCAATTATACACACAGTGTGCTGACGCCGCGCCGCGTGGGCGTCGAATTCCGCATTCATTATTGACGCTGCCAGACCCCCGCCAAATCTAGCGGATCAAGTAAGCTTCAGAACGCGTTAGCCGTTTTGGAGGCCTCGCTTTCAAGATGGGCTCTGATGACGAACCCAACCCGACAAACGCTCGCCACTTTG
>Ga0105237_10000548_pt1 | contig 52739 bp, 54 predicted proteins | sample KBSC24metaG_FD_81520 | JGI IMG/M metagenome (GOLD analysis project Ga0105237, IMG submission 81520) | Corn rhizosphere microbial communities from Kellogg Biological Station, Michigan, USA - KBS C2-4 metaG | ecosystem: Host-associated > Plants > Roots > Rhizosphere > Soil | place: Michigan, USA... | reverse complement strand
GCTAAGCTTCAGCCGAGCACGTCGCGCAGGCTCAGCTCGTCGAAGCGGGCCTGGCGGCGAAAGCTCGCCGCGACGATGCCGTCGTCGAGCAGCAGCTGCGACAGCATCGGCTCGGCGCGCGTGCTTGCCGGTTCGCACAACAGCACGTAGCGCGCGAGGCCGCCTTCCTCGAGCAGGCCGACCCAGTCGAGCGCGATCAGGCCGTCGAGCACCGGCTCGAGCTGCAGGGGATCGACGCGCAGCGCCTGCGCCAGGGCATCGGCGCTGCGCCCGCGCGCATCGCCGGCACGTGCACGCTCCAGCTCGCGCAGCAGCTGCAGCGCGAGCTCGAAGCGATAGCCCGGCACATCGGCACGGCGCGTCACGTGCATCGAGAGGCTCGGCGCATAAGCCGCGATCACCGCGCCGAGCAGCACGATGACCCAGCCGAGATAGATCCACACCAGGAAGATCGGCACCGTCGCGAACGCGCCGTAGATCGACGAATAGGTCGGCACCGAGCTGACGTACCAGGCCAGGCCGCGCTTCGCGACCTCGAAGCCGATGCTGACGAAGACGCCGCCGGCCAATGCGTGGCGCCACCGAACGTGCGTGTTGGGAACGTAGTGGAAAAGCCCGGCCATGCCGAGCGCGAGCAGCACGAACTCGATCGTGTTCAAGGTCAGGCTGATGCCGCCCGGCAGGTCGCCGACGTAGCCGATCGACACCGAGACCGCATACGAACTCAGCGACAGGCTGACGCCGAGCACCAGCGGCCCGAGCGTGGTCGCGGCCCAGTAGACGAGCACGCGCTGCGCGATCGAGCGCGGCTTCTTCACGCGCCAGATCGCGTTCAGGGTGCGGTCGATCGTCAGCATCAGGGCCAGCGCGGTGAAGACGAGGAAGATCAGGCCGACCGTGCCGAGCCGGTTCGCCTTCGCGGCGAACTGGGTCAATGCCATCAGCACCGGCTTGGCGATGTTGTCCGGCACCAGGCTTTGCAGGAAGTACTTTTCCAGCGCACGCTGGAAGGTCGCGAACATCGGGAAGGCGGAGAACACCGCGAGCGTGACGGTGGCGAGCGGCACCAGCGCGATCGTGGTCGTGAAGGTCAGGCTGCTGGCGGTCAGGCCGAGGCGGTCTTCCTTGAAGCGCTGGCGCAGCGTGACCATCGTGTCCAGCCACGGCCAGGTCTGCAGGGTCTGCAGGAACATCGCGAGCTGCCCACGTGCCCCCGCCCGGAGTGCGTGGAGATTCATGCTTCTATGATGCCAGCCATGACTGGAACGCTTGCCGCAACACCCTCGGCTGTCGCATGGACGCGCGGTGTCGCCGTCGCCTGCCTGCTTTCGTTGATCGTGCTCGGCCTGGCCTGGGAACTGTGGCTCGCGCCCCTGCGTCCCGGCGGCTCATGGTGGGCGCTGAAGGTGCTGCCGCTCGCCCTGCCGCTGGCCGGACTGATGAAGAACCGCATGTACACCTATCGCTGGGTCAGCCTGCTGGTGTGGCTGTATTTCACCGAAGGCGTCGTGCGGGCGACCAGCGAGCACGGGCTGAGCCGGGGGCTGGCGGCGCTCGAGACGCTGCTGTGCGTGCTGCTCTTCGCCGCATGCGCGGCGCATGTGCGCTGGCGGCTGAAACACGCCAAGCTGATGGAAGGGACGGCATGAGCGAAGCCTTGCTCGCTGCGCTGCGCGACGTGGTCGGCTCGACCAATGTGCTGACCGATGGCGATCTCTCGGCCTACCAGGTCGATCAGCGCAAGCGCTACATCGGCCGCGCGCTTGCCGTGGTGCGGCCGGCATCGACCGAGGAAGTCGCCGCCGTCGTGAGCGCCTGCGCGGCGCACGGCACGGCGATCGTGCCGCAGGGCGGCAACACCGGCCTCGTCGGCGGATCGGTGCCGGATGCGAGCGGCACGCAGATCCTGCTGAGCCTGCAGCGCATGCACCGGGTGCGCGAGATCGACCGTGCCAACCTGGCGATGACGGTGGAGGCAGGCTGCGTGCTGCAAACGGTGCAGGGAGCGGCCGAGGCGCAAGGCCTGCTGTTTCCGCTGAGCCTCGCGGCCGAGGGCAGCTGCACGCTCGGCGGCAACCTCGCGACGAACGCCGGCGGCACCCAGGTGCTGCGCTACGGCAACGCGCGCGAACTCTGCCTGGGGCTGGAAGTAGTGACCGCAACGGGCGAGATCTGGCACGGCCTGAGCGGCCTGCGCAAGGACAACACCGGCTACGACCTGCGCGACCTGTTCATCGGCAGCGAGGGCACGCTGGGCATCATCACCGCCGCCACCGTGAAGCTTTTTCCGAAGCCCGCGGCGATCATGACGGCGCTCGCCGCCTGCGACTCGCTGCAGGCCGCGCTCGATCTGCTGCAGCTGGCGCGCGCCCGCACCGGATCGGCATTGACGGGCTTCGAAGTGATGAACCGCTTCTCGCTCGCGCTGGTGCGCCGGCACTATCCGCAGCTTGCGCAGCCGCTGCCGGAAAGCCCGTGGACGGTGCTGCTCGAGCAATCCGACAACGAGGGCGAGGCGCATGCACGCCAGCTCTTCGAATCGCTGCTGGAGGCCGCGCTGGAGGCCGGCGTGATCAGCGACGCGGCGGTCGCCGAAAGCCTGGCCCAATCGAACGCGATGTGGCACCTGCGCGAGTCGATCCCGCTGGCGCAGGCCGAGGAAGGGCTCAACATCAAACACGACATCTCGCTGCCGGTGTCGCGCATTCCGGCCTTCGTCGCGGCGACCGACGCCGCGTTGCAGCAGGCCTTCCCCGGCACGCGCCTGGTCGACTTCGGCCATCTGGGCGACGGCAACCTGCACTACAACCTGCAGGCGCCCGAAGGCAGTTCGCCCGCGGCCTTCCTGGGGGCCAACGAGCATGCGGTGAACAAGATCGTCTATGACGCGGTGATCGCGCACGGCGGCTCGATCTCGGCCGAACACGGCATCGGCGCCTTGAAGCGCGACGAGCTGGCGCAGCGCAAATCGCCGGTCGCGATGGGGTTGATGCGGGCGATCAAGCAGGCGCTCGATCCGGCGAACCGGATGAACCCGGGCCGCGTGGTCTGATCCGGGCTACTGCACCGTGCCCTTCAGCGCCGCCGGCATCGGCAGCGACATGATCTCGATGCCCTCGTCGCGCAGCGCCTCACGCTCGTTCGGCGTCGCCTGGCCCCGGATGCCGCGCTCCGGCGCTTCGCCGTAGTGGATGCGCCGCGCCTCTTCGGCAAACTGCTCGCCGACGTCCTCGGTGTTCGCCAGCACCTGGCGCACCGCCTGCAGCAGCGCGGCCTGTGCGTCCGGCACGCGCACCACGCCGGCCTCCGCCGCGGGCGGCGTGGGCTCCGCGGGCGCCTGCGGCGCGGAAAGATTCAGCCGCACCGCGCTCGGCATCCTCGAGACGTCGGTCTCCCCGCACAGCGGGCATTCCACCAGCCCGCGCTGCTGCTGGGACACGAATTCTTCGGTCGTCGCGAACCAGCCCTCGAAATGATGGTGATTCGAACAGCGCAGATCCAGAACCTTCATGTCCGGATTATCGGCAGGTTGCCCTCAAGCTGCAGCCTGCCATTGCAAAGGCCAGTGGCCGGCGCGCCACTGTTGCAGCCACAGCAGGCCGATCAAGGTCTTCGCGTCGGTCAATTCGCCGGAGGCGGACAGCGTCATCATCTCCTCGGCGCTCATCGCGTCGACGTCGACATACTCGCCGTGGTCGAGATCCCGCTCGCCGAGCGTGAGGCCGCGCGCGAACCAGATCTCGATGCCTTCGGTCGAGTAGGCGATCGCGTTGTGCAGGATGCCGGCACGCGCCCACTCGGCGGCGCTGTAGCCGGTTTCCTCGCGCAGTTCGCGCATCGCGCAGTGGAACGGCGTCTCGCCGGGATCGAGCTTGCCGGCCGGAAATTCGAGCATCACGCGGCTCAGCGGGTAGCGGTACTGCCGCTCGACGACGAGCCGGCCGTCCTCGAGCAGCGGCAGCACCATCACCGCGCCGGGATGCACGACGAATTCGCGGTGGGCTTGGCTGCCGTCGGGCAAGGCGATCGTGTCGCGGCGCAGCTCGAGGAAGTGCCCCTGATACTTGACTTCCGAGTGCACGGTGCGCTCGATCAGGTGCTCGTCGCGGTCGGTTTGGTTCATGAATCTCGCAGCTCAGCGGCCCGGCCGGCCGCGGCGCAGGTAGCGCCAGACGAAACCGGGAAAGGCCAGGGTCAGGAAAAGGCAGGCGCTCGCGGCAAAGAATTCCCAACCCTGCGGCTGGCGCTGGCCGATGCTGGATTCGAGCGCGAAGCCCAGGCCGATCGTCAATGCATAGAACAGGCCAAGCTCGAGCACGCGCCAGAGCAGCGACTTCGGCGCCCGCTGCGGCCCGAGCACCATCAGCCGCTCGTTGACGAACGGCAGATTCGCGCCGACTGCGCCGAAGACGATGACCAGCCAGATGCCCAGCGTCGTCGTCATGGGCGACGCCCGGCCGCCCGCGCGGGCGTCATCAGGTCTCCAGCGCCTTCAGGATCGCCTTCGCGCACATCGCCATCAGCCCGCCCGGCAGCACGCCGAAGACCAGCACCGCGGCGCCGTTGATCGACAGGATGGCACGCACCTCGCCGCTGCTGACGATCGCGTTCTGGTCCGCCGGCTCGTCGAAGTACATCACCTTGACGATGCGCAGGTAGTAGAACGCCCCGACCAGCGACAGCAGCACCGCCACCACCGCGAGCAGGATGTAGCCGTAGACGTTGGTCGAGATGATCGACTGCAGAACCGCCAGCTTGGCGTAGAAGCCGACCGTCGGCGGGATGCCGGCGAGCGAGAACATGAAGATCGCCATCACGCCGGCATACCAGGGATCGCGCTTGGCGAGGCCGGCGAAGTCGCTGATCTCGTCGGCCTCGTAGCCGTTGCGCGAGAGCAGCATGATCACGCCGAAGGTGCCCAAGGTCGTCAGCACGTAGCTGACAAGGTAGAACATCGCCGAGCTGTAGCCGTTGGCGGCCGACAGGGTGTTGCCGGTGATCACCGTCGGCGTGAAGCCGAGCAGCATGAAGCCGATCTGGCCGATCGTCGAATAGGCCAGCATGCGCTTCAGGTTGCTCTGCGCGATCGCCACCAGGTTGCCGATGATCAGCGAGCCGACCGAGAGCAGGATCAGCATCTGCTGCCAGTCGACCGCCAGGCCCGAGAGGCCCTCGACCAGCAGGCGGAAGGTGATCGCGAACGCGGCCAGCTTCGGCGCACCGGCGATCAGCAGGGTCACCGCGGTCGGAGCGCCGTGGTAGACGTCGGGCAGCCACATGTGGAACGGCACGGCGCCGAGCTTGAAGGCCAGGCCGGCGACGATGAAGACCAGGCCGAAGGCGAGCACCGACTTGTTGATCTGGCCGCTGGCGATCGCGTCGAAGACCTTCGGAATCTCGAGCGAACCCGTGGCGCCGTACATCATCGACAGGCCGTACAGCAGGAAGCCGCTGGCCAATGCGCCAAGCACGAAATACTTCATCGCGGCCTCGGTTGCCGGGCCGTGGTCGCGGCGCAGCGCGGTCAAGGCGTAGAGGCTCAGCGACATCAGCTCGAGGCCGAGATAGACGACGAGGAAGTTGTTCGCCGCGCACATCACTTCCACGCCGAGCAGGCTGAACATCGACAGCGTGAAGAGCTCGCCCTTCAGCATGTCGCGCGAGCCGGCGTAGGGCCGCGAATAGGCGAGCGCGATCATCGTCGAGACGACCGCGAAGAAGCTCAGCAGATGCCCCATCGGATCGGAGACCACCATGCCCTGCATGCCATAGGTCGCCGCCACGTCGCTCGGCTCGAAGCCGAGGCTGTAGAGGTGCAGGTGCAGCAACGCGACCGCGAGCAGCGAGGCCTGCGCGAGCAGATAGGTCGGCGTGCGCTTCGGGTCGGTCACCCACAGGTCGACCATCGCGACGATCAAGGCCATCACGAGCAGCAGCAGCTCGGGGTAGACGGCCAGCCAGTTCATGTCTTTCATGGTTCGAGTCCGGCCGTCAGTTCAGTTTGGACACCGCGGCGTGCTTCAGCAGCTCGGTCACGGAAACATTCATCACGTCGGTGAAGGGCTTCGGGTACAGCCCCATGAAGAGCACCCCGGCGGCGAGCAGCGCGAGCATCAGGAACTCGCGGCTGTTGATGTCGCTCAGTTCCTCGACGTGGTGGTTGGTCACGTTGCCGAAATAGACCCGCTTGTACATCCACAAGGTGTACGCGGCGCCGAACACCAGGGTCGTCGCGGCGAGCAGGCCGATCCAGAAATTGAAGCCGACCGCACCGAGGATCACCATCCATTCGCCGACGAAGCCGCCGGTCGCCGGCAGGCCGCAGTTGGCCATGAAGAAGAGCATCGCGAAGGCGGCGAACTTCGGCATCTTGTTGACCACGCCGCCATAGGCCGAGATCTCGCGTGAATGCACCCGGTCGTAGAGCACGCCGATGCACAGGAACATCGCGCCCGAGACGAAGCCGTGCGAGATCATCTGCACGATGCCGCCCGACATGCCGAGCGGGTTGAAGATGAAGAAGCCCAAGGTCACGAAGCCCATGTGCGCGATCGAAGAATAGGCGACGAGCTTTTTCATGTCCTGCTGCACCAGCGCCACGAGGCCGATGTAGAGCACCGCGATCAGCGAGATGGTGATGATGAACGGCGCCCATTCGTGCGAAGCGTCCGGCACGATCGGCAGCGAGAAGCGCAGGAAGCCATAGGCCCCGAGCTTCAGCATGATCGCCGCCAGCACCACCGAGCCGCCGGTCGGCGCTTCGACGTGCGCATCCGGCAGCCAGGTGTGCACCGGCCACATCGGCACCTTGACCGCGAAGGCGGCAAGGAGCGCGAAGAAGATCAGCGTCTGCGCATGCCCGTCCAGCGGCAGCTTGTGCCAGGTCAGGATGTCGAAGCTGCCGCCCGACTTGTAGTACAGGTAGATCAGGGCCACCAGCATCAGCAGCGAGCCGGCCAGCGTGTAGAGGAAGAACTTGAAGGCCGCGTAGACGCGCCGCGGCCCGCCCCAGACGCCGATGATGATGTACATCGGGATCAGGGTGGCTTCGAAGAAGACGTAGAAGAGCAGGCCGTCGACCGCGCAGAACACGCCGACCATCAGCCCCGAGAGGATCAGGAATGCGCCCATGTACTGGTGGACGCGGCTCGTGATCACCTCCCACGCCGAGATCACGACGATCACGGTGATGAAGGCGGTCAGCAGCACGAACCAGACCGAGAGGCCGTCGACGCCGAGCTCGTAGCTGGCATTGAAGCGCTGGATCCAGGCGGCCTTCTCCTGGAACTGCATCGCGGCCGTGCCCTGGTCGAAGCGGGTAATCAGCGGCAGCGTGACGAGGAAGCTGACGATCGACGAGATCAGCGCGAACCAGCGCACGCCGTTGGCGCGTTCGTCGCTGCCGACGAACAGCAGGATGGCGCCGCAGACGATCGGCAGCCAGATGGCGAGACTCAGCAAACCCATTCTTGTTCTTCTCCGTTGATCGGGCTCATGCCCCGCGTCCCATCAGCTGCGACATGTAGGGCCACAGCTGCCAGGTCATCAATCCGACCACGCCGAGGATCATCACCAGCGCGTACCAGTACAGGTGGCCCGTCTGCACGGTGCGGACCACGCCGGCGAGCACGCCGATGCCGCGTGCCGAGCCGTTGATGATGGCGCCGTCGATCAGCCCCGCATCGCCGCCCTTCCAGAGGCCGATGCCGGTCGCGCGCGCGGCCCTGGCCAGCACGTTCTCGTTGAACCAGTCCATGTAGTACTTGTTGTCGAGCAGGCGGTAGATCGGGCCGCAGGCGTTCTTGATCGCCGCCGGAATCTCGGGCTTCAGCATGTAGAAGACGTAGGACACGACGACACCGGCCAGCGCAAGCCAGAACGGCAGGCTGCTCAGGCCGTGCAGGGCCATCGCGCCGGCACCGTGGAATTCCTTGGCCAGCTCTTCCATCGCCGGATGCTTCTCGAAGTCGAAGAAGAGCGAGCCCTTGAAGAAGTCGCCGTAGAGCATCGGCCCGATGGTCAGGTAGCCGATGATCACCGAGGGGATCGCCAGCAGCACCAGCGGCAGGGTCACGACCCAGGGCGACTCGTGCGGCGTGTGATCGTGCGCGCCGTGGCCGTGCACATGGTCGTCGTGGCCGTGGCCGGCATGCCCGTGATCGTCGTGCCCGTGATCTTCTTCCGCATGCGCATCGTGCTCGCCCGGGAACGGCTTGTCGTGGAAGCGCTCCTTGCCGTGGAACACCAGGAAGTACATGCGGAAGGAATAGAACGCGGTGACGAAGACGCCCGCCACCACCGAGAAATACGCGAAGCCCGAACCCCACAGATGGCTCTCGTGCACCGCCTCGATGATGCTGTCCTTCGAATAGAAGCCGGCGAAGAGCGGCGTGCCGATCAAGGCGAGCGACCCGACCAGCGAGGTGATCCAGGTGATCGGCATGTACTTGCGCAGGCCGCCCATGTTGCGGATGTCCTGGTCATGGTGCATGCCGATGATCACCGAGCCGGCGCCGAGGAACAGCAGCGCCTTGAAGAAGGCGTGCGTCATCAGGTGGAACACCGCGACCGAATACGCCGAGGCACCGAGCGCGACCGTCATGTAGCCGAGCTGGCTCAAGGTCGAATAGGCGACGACCCGCTTGATGTCGTTCTGGATCACGCCGAGGAAGCCCATGAACAGCGCGGTGATCGCGCCGATGACCATCACGACGCTCAAGGCGGTATCCGACAGCTCGAACAGCGGCGACATGCGCGCCACCATGAAGATGCCGGCCGTGACCATCGTCGCCGCGTGGATCAGCGCGGAGATCGGCGTCGGGCCTTCCATCGAATCGGGCAGCCAGACATGCAGCGGGAACTGCGCGCTCTTGCCCATCGCGCCGATGAAGAGGCAGATGCAGGCGACCGTGATCAGCATCCAGTCGGTGCCGGGGAACGTCAGCTTGGTCAGTTCCTCGCCTTTCGCGAAGACTTCGCTGTAGCTCAGGCTGCCGGTGTACGCGAGGATCAGGCCGATGCCGAGGATGAAGCCGAAATCGCCGACCCGGTTGACGATGAAAGCCTTCATGTTCGCGAAGATCGCGGTCGGCTTGGTGTACCAGAAGCCGATCAGCAGGTAGCTGACCAGCCCCACCGCTTCCCAGCCGAAGAAGAGCTGCAGGAAGTTGTTGCTCATCACGAGCATCAGCATCGAGAACGTGAAGAGCGAGATGTAGCTGAAGAAGCGCTGGTAGCCCGGGTCTTCCTCCATGTAGCCGATGGTGTAGATGTGCACCATCAGCGAGACGAAGCTGACGACGCACATCATCATCGCGGTCAGCCCGTCGATCAGGAAGCCGACTTCCATCTTCAGCGAGCCGATCGTCATCCATTCGTAGACCGTCTGGTTGAAGTGCGGCACGCCGTCGAAGGCGATCGCCTTCAGCACCATCGCCGAGATCACGAACGAGATCGCGACGCCGAGGATCGTGACGATGTGCGAGCCGCGGCGGCCGACGGCCTTGCCAGCCAGGCCGGCGATCAGCGAGCCGACCAGCGGCGCCAGCGGCACGACCAGCAGGAGTCCTGGGGAAAGAGTGGTCGCCATCGTCAGCCCTTCAATGCGTCGAGTTCTTCGACGGCGATCGTCGAACGGTTGCGGAACAGCACGACAAGAATGGCCAGGCCGATGGCCGATTCGGCCGCGGCCACCGTCAGGATGAAGAAGACGAAGACCTGGCCCGCCATCTTGTTGGCTTCGACCGGCAGGTAGTGAGAGAAGGCGACGAAATTCAGGTTCACCGCGAGCAGCATCAGCTCGATCGCCATCAGCAGCACGATCAGGTTGCGGCGGTTCAGGAAGATGCCGATGACCGACAGCGCGAACAGGATCGCCCCGAGCGAGAGGTAGTGGCCGAGGGTGATATTCATGGCTTCACCGCGCCTTTCGGATCGGCCGCGGGCGGCACGACGACGGGCGGCGCCTCCACCGTGGCCTTCATCTTCACGATGCGCAGGCGATCGAATTTCTTCGCCCTGACCTGCTGCGAAGGGTTGAGGAAACGCGAATCCTTGCGCTGGCGCAGGGTCAGCGCGATCGCCGCGATGATCGCGACCAGCAGCAGCACCGCGGCGATCTGCAGCGGATAGAGATAGTTGGTGTAGACGTCGATGCCGAGCAGCTTGGTGTTGCCGGCGCTGATCGCCTGGGCAGTCTCGACCGGTGCGTCGCGCACGTCGAAGCCGCCGAGCAGCACGGCCGCCATCTCGAGCGCGATCACCACGCCGACGATCGCGGCCAGCGGGAAGTGCTTCCAGAAGCCCTCGCGGATGCCGTCGACGTTCACGTCCAGCATCATCACCACGAACAGGAACAGCACCATCACCGCGCCGACGTAGACCAGCACCAGCGCGATCGCGAGGAACTCGGCGCGCAGCAGCAGCCAGATGCACGAGGCGCTGAAGAACGACAGCACCAGGAAAAGCGCCGCATGCACCGTGCTGCGTGCCGTGATGACACGGAACGCGGCAAACAGCAGCACGGCCGAAAAAACGTAGAAGAGCGCGGTCTGGGTCGTCATTGTTGTGGTCCGCAGGCGTGCCCGAAAGCCGCCTGTCAACGATCTGCCTGGAGATTGCCTAGCGGTACGGGGCGTCGGCCGCCTTCGCGGCGGCGATTTCCTTTTCGTAGCGGTCGCCCACGGCCAGCAGCATGTCCTTCGTGAAATACAGGTCGCCGCGCTTCTCGCCGTGGTATTCGAAGATGTGGGTCTCGACGATCGAATCGACCGGGCAGCTCTCTTCGCAGAAGCCGCAGAAGATGCACTTGGTCAGGTCGATGTCATAGCGAGTGGTGCGGCGCGAGCCGTCGGCGCGCACGTCGGATTCGATCGTGATCGCGAGCGCCGGGCAGACCGCTTCGCAGAGCTTGCAGGCGATGCAGCGCTCTTCGCCGTTCTCGTAGCGGCGCAAGGCGTGCAGGCCGCGGAAGCGCGGCGACAGCGGCGTCTTCTCTTCCGGGAACTGCACGGTGATGTGCGGCGACAGGAAGTGGCGGCCGGTGAGCCTCAGGCCCTTGAACAGCTCCAGCAGCATGAAGCTGGAGAGAAAGTCTTTGACGGCACTCACGTCTGCCCCCCGATCGTCGAGTACGCCGATCGACCCCCCGAGGGGGTGCGGGCCGGCTTGGGAGCGGCCCGGCGCTCGGCCCCCTCGCATGCAACAACGTATGTCATGGCGCTACTTCCAGATGTTCAGGGGCGACTGCATCCACAGCCCCACGACGACCAGCCACACGATCGTGACCGGGATGAAGATCTTCCAGCCCAGGCGCATGATCTGGTCATAGCGGAACCGGGGGAACGTGGCGCGGATCCACAGGAACATGGTCACCACGCAGAAGGTCTTGATGCCGACCCAGATCCAGCCGGGGATCCAGGTGAAGGGCGCGAAGTCGAACGGGGGCAGCCAGCCGCCGAGGAAGAAGGTCACGGTGAGGATCGAGACCAGCCACATGTTGGCGTACTCGGCGAGGAAGAACATCGCGAACGCCATGCCCGAGTACTCGACCATGTGGCCGGCGACGATCTCCGATTCGCCTTCGACGACGTCGAACGGATGACGGTTCGTCTCGGCCAGGCCGGAGATGAAGTAGACGCCGAAGATCGGCAGCAGCGGCAGCCAGTTCCAGGACAGGAAGCTGACGCCGTGGCCGGCGAAGATGCCGCGGCCCTGGCCGGCGACGATCTCGGTCAGGTTCAGGCTGCCGGTGACCATCAGCACGACGACCAGCGCGAAGCCCATCGCGATCTCGTAGCTGACCATCTGCGCCGAGGCGCGCAGCGCGCCCAGGAAGGCGTACTTCGAGTTCGAGGCCCAGCCCGCGATGATCACGCCGTACACCTCCATCGAGGTGATCGCCATCAGGAACAGCAGGCCGGCGTTGATGTTGGCGAGCGCGATCTCCGGGCCGAACGGGATCACCACCCAGGCGGCGAGCGCCGGCATGATGGTCATCACCGGGCCGAGCAGGAAGAGCCCCTTGTTCGCCGCGGTCGGCAGGATGATCTCCTTGAAGATCAGCTTCACCGCATCGGCGATCGGCGTCAGCATGCCCCAGGGACCGACGCGGTTCGGGCCCGGGCGGATCTGCGTCCAGCCGATGGCCTTGCGCTCCCACAGGGTGAGGTAGGCGACGCAGATCATCAGCGGGATCACCAGCGCGATGATCTTGACCAGGTTCCAGACGACGGGCCACAGCCCGCCGAGCAGCGAGCTGCCGTAGTTGGTGACGGTGTCGAGCATCGTGCTCCCCTAGGCCCGTTCGATGGAGATGGCGCCGAACATCGGGCCGAGGGCCGCGGTCTCGGCCAGGCCGGCCGGCACGCGCACGGTGTTGGCGGCCAGGCCGTCGTCGCGCCGCGCCGGCAAGGTGGCCGACGCGGTGCCCTGCTTGACGCGGACCTGAGCGCCCTCGCCCAAGCCGAGTTGATCCCACAACGACGCCGGCACGCCGATCGCGGCGATGCGTGCATCGGCGGTGAGCTGCAGCGAGGTCGCGCGGCGGACCAGCGAATCCACCGCGTAGATCGGCACGTCGGCAATGCGCTCGACACCGTTCGACCGTGCCGTGGCGGCGACGGTCGCCGTCGTGCGATTGCTCAGCCGCGACGCGAGGGCGGCAACGTCCCCGAGGGCTTCGACGCGGACTTCTTCCGAAGTCTCCTGCGAGAAGCCGGGCAGTCCGAGCAGATTGCCGAGCACGCGCAGGACCTTCCAGGCCGGCCGGGCATCGCCCTTCGGCTTCACGACGCCGTGGAAGCTCTGCACCCGGCCTTCGGCATTGACGAAGGTGCCCGAGGTCTCGGTGAACGGCGCGATCGGCAGCAGCACGTCGGCGCCCTCGACCGCGGCGTTCTTGAACGAGGTCAGCGCGACCACCATGCCGGCGCCGCGGATCGCTTCCGCCGCCGCGGCGGCATCTGCCGCATCGAGCACCGGCTCGACGTCGAGCAGCAGATAGGCCTTCAGCGGCCTGGCCAGCATCTGCGCGGCATTCAGCCCGCCCTTCAGCGGCAGCGCACCGACCAGTTGCGCGCCGACGCTGTTGCCGGATTCGGTCAGGTAGCCGACGGTCGCGCCGGTCTGCTCGCCTATCCATTGCGCCAGGCTCAGCAACTCGCCGGCCTGCGGGTGTTGCGCGGCGGCATTGCCGAGCAGGATCGCCTTGCGCTCGCCGCTCAGCAGCGACTTGGCGATGGCTTGGGCCGCGTCGCTGGTCGATTCGAGCGCGACCGGCGCGGCAATGTTGTTGGTGAAGGCGATCGACGAAGCGATCTCGGCCAGCGCCTGCACCCAGCCGCTGGGCGCGGCGGTGATGCGTCCGGCGATCGGCATCAGCCAGTCGTCCTCGACCGCGTGGATCGCGTGCACCTTGCCGCCTTGCTTCGCGGCCTGGCGGATGCGCTGCGCGAACAGCGGGTGATCCTTGCGCAGGAAGGAGCCGACGACCAGCACTCGCTGCAGGGTCGACAGCCCGGCAATCGGCAGGCCCAGCCAGCGCGCGTTCGTGCCGTCGACGTTGGCGAAATCGGCATGGCGCAAGCGGTGGTCGATGTTGTCGCCGCCCAGCCCGCGCACCAGCTTGCCCAGCAGATGCAGCTCCTCGACCGTGCGATGCGCGGCGCCGAGCGCGCCGATCTGCGCCGCGCCGTCATCCGTCTTGATCTGCTTCAGCCCGCGGGCGACGTAGTCGAGCGCGGTATTCCAGTCCACCGGCTGCCACTGGCCGCCCTGCTTGATCATCGGCGTCGTCAGCCGCTGCTCGCTGTTCAGCGCTTCGTAGCTGAAGCGGTCGCGGTCCGAGATCCAGCATTCGTTGACCGCTTCGTTCTCCAGCGGCACGACGCGCATCACGACGTTGTTCTTGACCTGCACGATGATGTTCGCGCCGGTGCTGTCGTGCGGACTGACGCTCTTGCGGCGCGACAGCTCCCAGGTGCGGGCGCTGTAGCGGAAGGGCTTGCTGGTCAACGCGCCGACCGGGCAGATGTCGATCATGTTGCCGGAGAGCTCGGAATCGACCGTCTCGCCGGTGATCGTCGTGATCTCCGAATGCTCCCCGCGGTGGATCATGCCGAGCTCCATCACGCCGGCCACTTCCTGGCCGAAGCGGACGCAGCGCGTGCAGTGGATGCAGCGCGTCATCTCCTCCATCGAGATCAGCGGGCCGACGTTCTTGTGGAACACGACGCGCTTCTCTTCAGCGTAGCGCGAGCTCGAGCCGCCATAGCCCACCGCCAGATCCTGCAGCTGGCATTCGCCGCCCTGGTCGCAGATCGGGCAGTCCAGCGGGTGGTTGATGAGCAGGAACTCCATCACCCCCTTCTGCGCCTGCACCGCCTTCGGGCTCTTGGTGCGCACGATCATGCCGTTCGTCACCGGCGTCGCGCAGGCCGGCATCGGCTTCGGCGCCTTCTCGACGTCGACCAGGCACATACGGCAGTTCGCCGCGATCGACAGCTTCTTGTGATAGCAGAAGTGCGGCACGTACACGCCCGCCTTCTCGCTGGCATGCATGATCATGCTGCCTTCGGTGATCGAGACCTTCTGGCCGTCGAGTTCGATTTCAATCATGTTGTGATGCGTCGCTCAATCGCTCAGACGTAGGAAGGCACGACACAGGACTTGTGTTCGACGTGGTGCACGAACTCGTCGCGGAAGTGCTTGATCATTGCGCGCACCGGCATCGCCGCCGCATCGCCGAGCGCGCAGATGGTGCGGCCCTGGATGTTGTCGGAGACGGAGTTCAGCAGGTCGATGTCTTCCATGCGGCCGTGGCCGTGTTCGATGCGATCGACCATGCGCCACAGCCAGCCCGTGCCTTCGCGGCACGGCGTGCACTGGCCGCAGCTTTCGTGCTGGTAGAAGTACGAGAGGCGCAGCAGGCTCTTCACCATGCAGCGAGTTTCATCCATCACGATGACGGCGCCGGAACCGAGCATCGAGCCGGCTTTCGCGATGGCGTCGTAGTCCATCGTCGTGTCCATCATGATCTTGGCCGGCAGCACCGGCGCGGACGAGCCGCCCGGGATCACCGCCTTCAGCGCGCGTCCGCCCTTCACGCCGCCGGCCAGCTCCAGCAGCTTGGAGAACGGCGTGCCCAGCGGAATCTCGAAGTTGCCCGGCTTCTCCACATCGCCGACGACCGAGAAGATCTTCGTGCCGCCGTTGTTCGGCTTGCCGATCTCGAGATAGGGCTGCGCACCATTGCGGATGATCCACGGCACTGCGGCGAAGGTCTCGGTGTTGTTGATCGTCGTCGGCTTGCCGTAGACGCCGTAGCTCGCCGGGAACGGCGGCTTGAAGCGCGGCTGGCCCTTCTTGCCTTCGATCGATTCGAGCAAGGCCGTCTCTTCGCCGCAGATGTAGGCGCCGAAGCCATGGTGCGCATGCAGCTGGAAGCTGTAGCTGCTGCCCATGATGCTGTTGCCGAGGAAGCCCGCGGCGCGTGCTTCTTCGAGCGCCTCTTCGAAGCGGTCGTAGGCCTCGAAGATCTCGCCGTGGATGTAGTTGTAGCCCACCGCGATGCCCATCGCATAGGCGGCGATCGCCATGCCTTCGATGACGAAGTGCGGGTTGTACAAGAGGATGTCGCGGTCCTTGCAGGTGCCCGGCTCGCCTTCGTCGGAGTTGCAGACGAGGTATTTCGGCCCCGGGAACATGCGCGGCATGAAGCTCCACTTCAGGCCGGTCGGGAAACCCGCGCCGCCGCGGCCGCGCAGGCCGGAGGCCTTGACTTCGGCGATGACCTGATCGACCGTCATCCCGGCGCCGCCGTCCTGGCCGAGGATCTTGCGCAAGGCCTGGTAGCCGCCGCGCGCTTCGTAGTCCTTCAGGCGCCAGTTCGTGCCGTCCAGGCCGTCGTAGATCTGCGCGCCGATGTGCCGGCCGTGGAAGCAGGTCTCGTGGCCCTTGGCTTGGAATTGCGAGAGGTCCAGCATGTTCTTGATCCTCGATCAGGCCTTATTGGCTGACGCCGGTGACGGCCGCATGGGCGCGCAAGGTGTCGACCAGCGCATCGAGCCGCTGCTCGCTCATGAAGCTGAGCATCTGCCGGTCGTTGACCAGCATCACCGGCGAATCGGCGCAGGCGCCCAGGCATTCGGTCTTCTGCACCGTGAACAGGCCGTCTGCGGTCGTGCCGCCCTCTTCGACATGCAGCGCCGAACACAGGTGCTCCAGCGCCTTCTGCCCGTCGCGCAGCTGGCAGGGCAGGTTGGTGCAGACGTTGAGCTTGAAGCGCCCGACCGGCTGCTGGTTGTACATGTTGTAGAAGGTCGTGACCTCGTGCACCGCGATCGGCGGCATGCCGAGGTAGGCCGCGATCTCCTTCTCGGATTCGGCCGAGACGTAGCCCTGCTCCTGCTGCACGATCGCGAGGCAGGCCATCACGGCGGATTGCGCCTGCTCCGGCGGATACTTCGCGACTTCCTTCGCGAAGCGCGCCCTGGTTGCTTCGTTGATCATCGATCGATCTCGCCAAAAACGATGTCCATCGTGCCGATGACCGCCACGGCGTCGGCAATCATGTGGCCGCGCGACATCTCGTCCATCGCCGCCAGGTGCGAGAAGCCCGGCGCGCGGATCTTCAGGCGATACGGCTTGTTCGCGCCGTCGCTGACCAGGTAGATGCCGAACTCGCCCTTCGGATGTTCGACCGCCGCATAGGCCTCGCCTTCGGGCACGTGGAAACCTTCGGTGAAGAGCTTGAAGTGATGGATCAGCTCTTCCATGTTGGACTTCATGTCCACGCGAGGCGGCGGCGCGACCTTGTGGTTGTCGGTGATCACCGGGCCGGGGTTCTTGCGCAGCCAGTCGACGCACTGCTTGATGATGCGATTCGCCTGGCGCATCTCCTCGACGCGCACCAGGTACCGATCATAGGTATCGCCGTTGACTCCCACCGGGATGTCGAAGTCCATCTTGTCGTAGACCTCGTAGGGCTGCTTCTTGCGCAAGTCCCACTCGATGCCCGAGCCGCGCAGCATCGGGCCGCTGAAGCCCATGTTCAGCGCGCGCTCCGGCGTGACGACGCCGATGCCGACGGTGCGCTGCTTCCAGATGCGGTTGTCGGTCAGCAGGGTTTCGTAGTCGTCGACATTGCCGGGGAAACGCTGGCTGAAGTCGTCGATGAAGTCGAGCAGCGAACCCTGGCGGTTCCTGTTCAGCCGCGTGATCGCCTTGGCGTTATGGATCTTCGAGGCCTTGTACTGCGGCATCGAATCCGGCAGGTCGCGGTAGACGCCGCCCGGCCGGTAATAGGCCGCGTGCATGCGCGCGCCCGACACCGCTTCGTACATGTCGAACAGATCTTCCCGCTCGCGGAAGCAGTAGATCAGCATGTTCATCGCGCCGCAGTCGAGGCCATGCGCGCCGAGCCACATCAGGTGGTTCATCAGCCGCGTGATCTCGTCGAACATCACGCGGATGTACTGCGCGCGGATCGGCACTTCGATGCCCATCAGCCGCTCGATCGCCATGCAGTAGGCGTGCTCGTTGCTCATCATCGACACGTAGTCGAGACGGTCCATGTACGGCAGCGACTGGATGAAGGTCTTGGCCTCGGCCAGCTTCTCGGTGGCGCGGTGCAGCAGGCCGATGTGCGGGTCGGCGCGCTGGATGACTTCGCCGTCGAGCTCCAGCACCAGACGCAGCACGCCGTGGGCTGCCGGGTGCTGCGGCCCGAAGTTCAGTGTGTAGTTCTTGATTTCGGCCATGGCTAGTGCCCGCCCGGCCGCCCCGAAGGGCACTGAGCGCCCCCTCGGGGGGCAGCGAACGAAGTGAGCTTGGGGGTAGACATCAATGCAATCCGCCGTAGTTGTCTTCGCGGATGATGCGCGGCGTGATCTCGCGCGGCTCGATCGTCACCGGCTGGTAGATGACGCGCTGGCGCTCGGGGTCGTAGCGCATCTCGACGTTGCCGCTGGTCGGGAAGTCCTTGCGGAACGGGTGCCCGATGAAGCCGTAGTCGGTCAGGATGCGGCGCAGGTCGATGTGGCCGTCGAAGATGATGCCGTAGAGGTCGAAGGCTTCGCGCTCGAACCAGTTGGCCGAGTTCCAGACTTCGGTCAGCGAGGCAACCATCGGCACGTCGTCATCCGGGCAGAAGCACTTGAAGCGGACGCGCCAGTTGTGCGTGATCGACAGCAGGTGCGAGACGGCGCAGAAACGCGGGCCTTCCCAGGGCTGGTCCTTCCACGACGAATAGTCCATGCCGCAGATGTCGATCAGCTGCTCGAAGCGCAGCGAGGGCTCGTCGCGGAGCGTGTAGGCCACCGCGAGGTAGTTGTCGGCCGAGACGGTGATCGTGATCTCGCCCCGGTCGACGACCAGAGCTTTCAGCTTGTCGCCCAACGCCAGTTCCAGCGCGGCCTTGAGAGTGTCGAGTCGAGTCATGCGATGGCGATGCCGTCAGCGTGCGATGGTGTTTTCTCTGCGGATCTTGGCCTGCAGCTGCAGCACGCCATAGAGCAGCGCCTCGGCCGTCGGCGGGCAGCCCGGCACGTAGACATCGACCGGCACGATGCGATCGCAGCCGCGCACCACCGAGTAGCTGTAGTGGTAGTAGCCGCCGCCATTCGCGCACGAGCCCATCGACAGCACCCAGCGCGGCTCGGCCATCTGGTCGTAGACCTTGCGCAGCGCCGGCGCCATCTTGTTGCAAAGTGTTCCGGCGACGATCATCAAGTCGCTCTGCCGCGGGCTCGGGCGGAACAGCATGCCGAAGCGGTCGATGTCGTAGCGCGCCGCGCCGGCATGCATCATCTCGACCGCACAGCACGCGAGGCCGAAGGTCATCGGCCACAGCGAGCCGGTCTTGGACCAGTTGACCAGCGTGTCCACCGAAGTGGTCACGAAGCCTTCCTTGAGTACGCCTTCAATGCCCATGTCTCGACTCCGTCATTCCCAGTCCAGGGCGCCCTTTTTCCATTCGTAGGCGAAGCCGACGACGAGGATGCCGAGGAAGATCATCATGGCCCAGAAGCCCACCGGCCCGATTTCCTTCAGGGCCACGGCCCACGGGAACAGGAAGGCGATCTCCAGGTCGAACAGGATGAAGAGGATGGCGACCAGGTAGTAGCGCACATCGAACTTCATGCGGGCGTCTTCGAAGGCTTCGAAGCCGCATTCGTAAGGGGAGTTCTTTTCGCTGTCGGGGCGGTTCGGGCCGAAGAGAAAGCCCAGCACCTGGGGTGCGACGCCGACGGCAGTGCCGACGAGAATGAAGAGGATGACGGGGAGGTACTGGTCGAGGTTCATGGTTTGGGGTCAACCTGTGGGTGTCTCGGTTTCAGTGTCGTCATCGATCCGTGGGCCCGCGAAGGCCCTTTATCGCGGCGCAATACATGCAAGCTTTGCGCCCGCTCGGGTCAGAGAATACTGCACGAGGCCGGATCAACCTCGGTGCACGCTCGGATGTCTGTTCTGGTGCCGACGGCGAGACTCGAACTCGCACAGCTTTCGCCACTACCCCCTCAAGATAGCGTGTCTACCAATTTCACCACGTCGGCGGTGTTGCCTCGCTTGCCTTCTCGCTTGCCTTCTCTCTTGCCTGCCTGCCGCCGGATTGCATGAGGATCGCTCACCGGACAGCCTCGCATTCTAGCGTGAAAGATTCACGACGCCTGATACGCGGGTGCCGCAAAACCACGCCGCAGCGCGCCTGCGGCCATGCCGCAGCGAACCGTGATAGGGGCTACTTCGTCGGGATCGTGCCCGGGGCCGCAGAGGCCGCAGGCGCTGCGCTGGCGGCGGCGGCAGGGACTGCCGAGGCGGCGGGAGCCGGCGTCGTTGCAGGCGCTGCCAGGCCCGGGATCTGACCCGCGGCGGCGCTGGCAGGCGCCGCACCGCTGGCCGCGGGCGCGGTCGCCGGAGCCCGATCGAGCACGCTGCCCGAAGAGGAAGAAGGCCGCGCGCGGTCGTTGCCGAGATAGGCCAGCGCCAGCGTGCAGCAGAAGAAGATCGCCGCGCAGACGGCCGTCGAGCGCGACAGGAAATTCGCGCTGCCGGTCGCGCCGAAGAGGCTGCCCGATGCGCCGCTGCCGAACGAGGCGCCCATGTCGGCACCCTTGCCGTGCTGGATCAGCACCAGGCCGATCATCACCAGGCCGGCCAGCATCTGCAGCACCAGCATCACGCTCATCAACACTTGCATCTCTTTAAGCTCCAGGAATTCGGTGACGCGGAATGACCCGGACGGTCACTTCGCGGCACGGCAGATCGCGACGAAGTCGGCTGCCTTCAGTGACGCGCCGCCGATCAGGCCGCCGTCGATATCGGTTTGCGAGAACAGCAGCGCCGCGTTGTCGGGCTTGACGCTGCCACCGTAAAGAATCTTCATCTCCGAGGCCTTCGGCGTGGCCGCCTGCAGCTGCGCGCGCAGCAGCGCGTGCACCGCCTGCGCCTGCTCGGGCGTGGCCGTCAGCCCGGTGCCGATGGCCCACACCGGCTCGTAGGCCACGACGATCTGCGGCACGCAATGGCCGAGCGTGTGGATCACCGCCGAGAGCTGGCGCTTGACCACGTCGTCGGTCATCCCGGCTTCGCGCTCGGCCAGCGTCTCGCCGACGCAGACGATCGGGATCAGGTGCTGCGCCAGCGCCGCCTTGGCTTTCTCGGCAACGAGGTTGTCGCTTTCGGCATGGTAGGCGCGGCGCTCGGAGTGGCCGACGACCACGTAGCGGCAGCCGAACTCGGCCAGCATCGCGGCCGAGACTTCGCCGGTGTAGGCGCCTTGTTCATGCCTGGAGCAGTCCTGCGCGCCCCAGGCGAGGCTGCTGCCGGTCAGCGCCAGCGCGACCTCGGCCAGGTAGGGGAACGGCGCGCACACCGCAACATCGGCCATGAAAGGGAGGGCCGCCTTCAGGCCGGCCAGCAGCTCGGCATTCGCCGCGTGGCTGCCGTTCATCTTCCAGTTGCCCACCACCAGATTGCGTCGCATCTCTTGTCTCCCGTGATTCGTTCGCCTACCAGGTCAGGACCAGTTTGCCGACGTGCGTGCCGGCTTCCATCATCGTGTGCGCATCGGCCGCCTGCGCGGCGGCAAAGGTCTGGTGGATCACCGGCTTCAGCACGCCGCTTTCCAGCTTCGGCCAGACCTTGTCGCGCAGCGCCTTCGCGATCGCGCCCTTGAAGGCAATCGGCCGCGGGCGCAAGGTCGAGCCGGTGATCGTCAGCCGCTTGCGCAGCACGACGCCCGCATCGAAATCCGCCTTGACGCCGCCCTGCACCGCGATGATCACGCTGCGGCCGTCCTCGGCCAGGCACTGCACGTTGCGCGCGACGTAGGAGCCGGCGACCATGTCGAGGATCACGTCGACGCCGCGGCCTTCGGTGATGCGCTGGACTTCGGCGACGAAGTCCTGGCTCGCGTAGTTGATCGCATGGTCCGCGCCGAGCTTCAGGCTGGCGGCGCACTTGTCATCGCTGCCGGCAGTGACGATCACCGTCGCTCCGAAGGCCTTGCCGAGCTGGATCGCGGTCACGCCGATGCCGCTGGTGCCGCCGTGCACCAGCAGCGTCTCTCCGGCCTGCAGGCGGCCGCGGTCGAACACGTTCGACCAGACGGTGAAGAAGGTCTCCGGCAGGCTCGCAGCTTCGACGTCGCTGAAGCCCTGGGGCACCGGCAGGCATTGCGCGATCGGCGCCACGCACAGCTCGGCGTAGCCCCCGCCCATCACCAGCCCGCAGACCCGGTCGCCGACGGCGAAGCCGGCAGCGGCCATCGCCGCGGCATCGCCGGAGACGATCACCCCGGCGAAGTCCAGCCCGGGGATGTTGCTCGCGCCCGGCGGCGGCGCGTACAGGCCCTTGCGCTGAAGCACGTCCGGCCGGTTCACGCCGGATGCAGCCACCCGCACCAGCACTTCGCCGGCCCCGGCGACCGGGTCGGGCAACTCGGCCAGCTTCAGCACCTCGGGTTTGCCGGGCGCGGTGATCTCGACAGCCTTCATGTGCTCTCCGCGATCGGATGTTGACGCTTCACTCGCCCTGCGATTGCGGCGCGGGCTGCATCTGCGGCGCCGGCTGCTGGTCGCGATCGATCAAGGCCTTCATCGACAGCTTGACGCGGCCCTTCTCGTCCGTCTCCAGCACCTTGACCTTGACGATCTGGCCTTCCTTCAGATAGTCGGTCACGCGCTCGACACGCTGGTGCGCGATCTGGCTGATGTGCAGCAGGCCGTCCTTGCCCGGCAGCAGGTTCACCAGCGCGCCGAACTCGAGGATCTTCGTGATCGGGCCCTCGTAGACCTTGCCGACTTCGACCTCGGCAGTGATCTCGGCGATGCGCTTCTTCGCGATCTCGGCCTTGGCGCCGTCGGTCGACGCGATCGTGATCGTGCCGTCTTCGCCGATGTCGATCTGCGTGCCGGTCTCTTCGGTCAGCGCGCGGATGGTCGCGCCGCCCTTGCCGATCACATCGCGGATCTTCTCCGGGTTGATCTTCATCGTGTAGAGGCGCGGCGCGAACTGCGAGACCTCGGTGTTCGCGCTGCTCATCGCCTCGACCATCTTGCCGAGGATGTGCAGCCGCGCTTCCTTGGCTTGCGCCAGCGCGACCTGCATGATCTCCTTCGTGATGCCCTGGATCTTGATGTCCATCTGCAGCGCGGTGATGCCGCCGGTGGTGCCGGCGACCTTGAAGTCCATGTCGCCCAGGTGATCCTCGTCGCCGAGGATGTCGGTCAGCACCGCGAAGCGGTTCGCGTCCTTGATCAGGCCCATCGCGATGCCCGCGACGTGCGCCTTCAGCGGCACGCCGGCATCCATCAGCGAAAGGCAGCCGCCGCAGACCGAGGCCATCGACGAGGAGCCGTTCGACTCGGTGATCTCAGAGACTACGCGCATCGAGTACGGGAAGTCTTCCTTGCTCGGCAGCACCGCGATCAGCGCGCGCTTGGCGAGGCGGCCGTGGCCGATCTCGCGGCGCTTCGGCGTGCCGACGCGGCCGGTTTCGCCGGTGGCGAACGGGGGCATGTTGTAGTGGAGCATGAAGCGCTCGACGAATTCGCCCGCGAGCGCGTCGATCTTCTGCGCATCGCGTTCGGTACCCAGCGTCGCAGCGACCAGCGCCTGCGTCTCGCCCCGCGTGAACAGCGCCGATCCGTGAGCGCGCGGCAGCACGCCGTTGCGGATCTCGATCGGGCGCACGGTGCGCGTATCGCGGCCGTCGATGCGCGGCTCGCCCGCCAGGATCTGGCTGCGAACGATGCGCGCTTCGATGTCGAACAGCAGGCCTTCGACCTTGACTTCGTCGAACTCGATGCCTTCGATCTTCAGCGCCGACTTCACCGAGGCATAGGCCTCGCGCGTCGCCTGCGTGCGCGCCTGCTTCGAGCGGATCTGGTAGGCCTCGCGCAAGGCGCCTTCGGCGTACTCGTTGACCTTGGCGATGAAGGCTTCGTCGCGCTCCGGCGCGGCCCATTGCCACTCTTCCTTGCCCGCGTCGCGCACCAGCTCGTCGATCGCGGCGATCGCGATCTTGCCCTGCTCGTGGCCGTAGACCACGGCGCCCAGCATGATCTCTTCGCTGAGCTGGTCGGCCTCGGATTCGACCATCAGCACGGCCGCTTCGGTGCCGGCGACGACGAGGTCGAGCTTGCTGTCGATCAGCTGCGTCTTGCCCGGGTTCAGCACGTATTCGCCGTTCACGTAGCCGACGCGCGCCGCGCCGATCGGGCCGTTGAACGGGATGCCGGAAATCGCCAGTGCGGCGCTGGAGCCGATCAGCGCGGCGATGTCGGCCTGCACTTCCGGGTTCAGCGACAGCACGTGCACCACGACCTGCACTTCATTGAAGAAGCCTTCGGGGAACAGCGGGCGGATCGGGCGGTCGATCAGGCGCGAGGTCAAGGTCTCGAGCTCGCTCGGGCGGCCTTCGCGCTTGAAGAAGCTGCCGGGGATGCGGCCGGCGGCGTAGCTCTTTTCGATGTAGTCGACGGTCAGCGGGAAGAAGTCCTGCCCCGGCTTGGCCTTCTTCGCGGCGACCACGGTGGCCAGCACCACGGTGTCATCGATGTTGACCAGCACTGCGCCGCTCGATTGGCGTGCGATCTCGCCGGTTTCGAGGGTCACGGTGTGCGGCCCCCATTGGAAGGTCTTGGTGACTTTGTTGAAGATGCTCATGGATGTTGTCTCCGTTGATGCAGCGCGCAGGCTGCGGATCGGGATCCCGACGCCGAGGCAACAATGCCATTCCAGTGACGCTCGCGGCGGGAGCCACAGTGGAATGACACAGCAGTTGCTCGGAGGCTCAGGCTCCAAACACGAAGAGCCTGCGCTGGCACTCGCCGACCATCCGGTCCGACGAGCGAGCCAGCCAGGCTCTTCTTTTCATGGGGTGCTTACTTGCGCAGACCGAGTTTCTGGATCAGCGCGGTATAGCGCTCGGCGTCCTTGTCCTTCAGGTAGGACAGCAGGCGCTTGCGCTGGTTGACCATCTTCAGCAGCCCGCGGCGGCCGTGATGGTCCTTGGCATGCGTCTTGAAGTGGGGCGTCAGGTCGTTGATGCGGGCGGTCAGCAGGGCGACCTGCACTTCCGGTGAGCCCGTGTCGGTGGCGCTGCGGGCGTTGGCCTTGACGATGTCGGCCTTGATGATGTCGGCGGTTGCCATGGTTCTTGCAAATTCCTGGGATGCGGACCACGGCTGCCGACTTCGCCGGCGCGCTGCGGTCTCGGGTTACGACTCATCGGCCGCCTTCCGGTCGCCGGGAGTCTTGCTACTTGCGAACGCGAGTGAAACCAACCCGCGCCGTGCCTGTTTTCCGCTGCAACAGACTGCTTGTTGCAAACGGAACTGCGGATTATAGCCGCAGGCCGGATTTCAGCCGCTGCACGCCTTCGACGAGGCGCTGCGGATCGCGCGACGCGAAGCACCAGCGCAGCCAGCCCTCGCCTTCGTCGCCGAACGCGGCGCCGGGCGCGAGCCCCAGGCCGGCCTCGATGACAAGGCGCTTTGCCAGTGCCAGCGAATCGTTTTCGCCGTCGACGCGGAAGAAGGCATACATGCCGCCGCGCGGCGTCGCCACCTGCAGGCGTGGCAAGGCCTGGAGCAGCGGCAGCAAGGTGTCGCGGCAGGCCTGCAGGCGCTGCACCAGCCCGGGGACGAAGGCCTCGGCGCCCGCCAGCGCGGCCAGGCCGGCGCGCTGCACGAACACCGGTGCACACGACGTGTTGTATTCGATCAGCTTGCCGACGCCGTCGACCATCTCCGCCGGCAGCACCAGCCAGCCGAGGCGCCAGCCGGTCATCAGAAAGCTCTTCGAGAAGCTGTGGGCGATGACCAGGCGATCGTCAGGCGTCGCGATGTCCAAGAAGCTCGGAGCGGCAGCCGCGCCGCCCTCGAAGTACAGCCGCTCATAGACCTCGTCGGCAACGATCCAGGTGCCGGTGCGGCGGCAATGCTCGAGGATGGCTTGCTGCTCGGCGCGTGTCAGCGTCCAGCCGGTCGGGTTGTTCGGCGCGTTGACCAGCAGCACGCGTGTCTGCGAGGTCACCGCCTGCAGCAATTCATCCAGGTCGAGCTGCCACAGGCCGGCTTTCGGATGCAGCGAGATGCGCCTGACGTTCGCCTCGAGGATCAGCGGCTGCGACGGCAGGTTCGGCCACACCGGAACGACCACGACGACCTCGTCGCCCGGGCCGGCCAGCGCCTGCATCGCGAGCATCAGCGCATTCACGCCCGACGAGGTGATCGCGATCCGCTCCATGCCGACCGGCCCGTGCAGTGCCGAGGCATACGCCGCCACCGCCGCGCGCAGCTCGGGCAGGCCGAGGTTGTGCGCATAGAAGGTCTCGCCGGCCTGCAGCGATTCGATCGCCGCGGCACGGATGAATTCGGGCGTCGTCTCATCGCTCTCGCCGAACCAGAACGGCAGCACGTCCTCGCGGCCGAGGCCGGCGTTGGCGACTTCGCGGATCTTCGAGCCGGGCAGTTGGGATATCGCAGCACGCATCGCGGAGGGTCCTCAGGGTCGTTGCATCTTGCAGGGGGTCGGCAGGGCGCTGTCGTTCGCGGCCACGGTGCGCAGCGTGCGAAAGCCGTAGCCCGAGCCTTCATTGTCGAAGCGCACGCCGGGCGTGCCGGCCTTGCCCATCACGCTGACCACGAGCGGCTGAAGGAATTGATGGTCCTCGGCGCGCATCAGGCCGTGATGCACGCCGCCGAGCGTGCGGCCGTCGTAGGCCATGCCTTCGAGCGCCCGCGCGACCGGCTCGGCCTCGGCGCTGCCGCTCTTCTCGATCGCCGCGGCCAGCATCTCGACCATCGTCTGCATGCGCATGTGCAGGTAGTCGTCCTGCGGATTCGGAAAGCGCCGGCGAAAGCTCTCGTAGAAGCGATCGGAGGCCGCGCCGCCGACGTTCGGATGCCATTCGGCCACCGCGATCACGCGGCCGACGCCGGCTTCGCCGATCGCCGCCGGCGCGCCGAGGGCGTTGGCATAGAAGGTGTAGAAGCGTGCGTCGACGCCGGCCTCGCGCGAGGCCTTGATCAGCAGGGTCAGGTCGTTGCCCCAGTTGCCGGTCAGCACCGCCTGCGCGCCGCTCGCCTTGATCTTCGCGGCATAGGGCAGGAAGTCCTTCACCTTGCCGATCGGATGCAGTTCTTCGCCGACGAATTCGATGTCGGGACGCTTCGCCGCGATCATCGCCCGGCCCTGCTTCAGCACCTGCCGCCCGAAGCTGTAGTCCTGGCCGATCAGGTAGACCTTCTTCACCGAGGCATCGTCGCGCAGCACGTCGGTCAGCGCACCGAGGCGCATGTCGGCGCTCGCATCGAAGCGGAAGTGCCAGAAGCTGCATTTCTCGTTCGTCAGGGCCGGCTCGACCGCCGCGTAGTTCAGCAGCAGCGTGCGCCGCGCCGGCTCGCGTTCGTTGTGCTTGTTCAGCGCATCGATCAGCGCCGCGGCGGTGGCCGAGCTGTTGCCTTGCGCGACGAAGGCGATGCGCCTGTCGATGGCGGCCCGCAGCATCGCCAGCGCCTCCTCGGTGTTGCCCTTGCTGTCGAGGCGCACGAGGGCCAGCGGATGCATGCCGTCCGGCAGCTTCACGCCGCCGCGCTGGTTGACCCGTTCGATCGCCCACAGCAGGTTGCGCGAGACCGCTTCGCCGGCATTTGCGAAGCTGCCCGAGAGGCCCTCGATGAGTCCGATCCGTACCGGCCCGCCGGGCGCCGCGCCGGCCCGCAGCGGCAGCAGCACCGCGGCGCACAGCAGCAGGCAAAACAGCCTCGAACGAAGCGACAGCATGCGAATTTCAAGTCCCTTGAAAACAAAAATGCCGCTCCAAGTTTCAGCGGCATCGGATGCTGCAACAGGTGCAGCGCCTTGTTGATTCGAACGATTGTAGGAGCCCGTATGTACTTCCTTCCCGCCACCCGCCGTGCCGTCCCGACCCGCTTCGTGCGCACCGGATTCGACGCCGCTTTCGACGACGTGCTGAACCGCGTTTTCCGCCCGGTGGTCAGTGATGCAGACGCCACTCGCGCGCCGTCGCTCGACGTTGTCGAGACCGACACCGCCTACACCGTGACGCTCGATGTCCCGGGCATCACGCGCGACCAGCTGAAGGTCTCGGTCGAAGGCAAACGCGTCAGCATCGAGACGCAAGCCGCCACCGAAACCGAGAAGAAGGACGGCGAAAAGACGATCTACCGCGAGCGCAGCACGCGCCGCTATGCCCGCAGCTTCGGCCTGCCGGCCGAGGTGGATCAGAACTCGTCGCAAGCCAAGCTGGATAACGGCGTGCTGACCCTGACCTTGACCAAGAAGGTGCCGGCCGGCGCGACCCAGATCAGCATCAACTGATCTGCTGGCGAGGTCAGACCGACTTGACCTCGCCGCCGTCCATGCGCAGCGTCGAGCCGGTCATCCAGCGCGCGCCCGGCGAAACGAGGAACGCCATCAGCTCGGCGATCTCCCCGGGTTCGCCATAGCGCGCGATGCCGGCCGCCCTCGGGAAGCGCTCGGTCGCCTCCTCTGCGGTCATGCCGTGCAACGGCGCCCACTGTTCGAGGTACGAGCGCCGCCGCCCGGTCATCACCGGGCCGGGCATCACGCTGTTGACCTGCACGCCGTCGGTGATGCCGCGATCGGCGAAGGCCTTGGCCAACGCCGCGATCGCCGCGTTGATCGTGCCGACCGCCGCATAGGGCGCCTTCGGGAACACCGCCGAGTTGCCGGACATCAGCACCACCGCGCCCTGCGCCGCCTTCAATGCCGGCCAGGCCGCGATCGTCAGGCGCCGCGCGCCGTGCAGCTTCAGCGCGAGGCCGCCCTCCCACTGCGCGTCGCTCATCTCGAACAGATCGACCTGCGGCACCGCGCCCGCGATGTTCAGCAGCGCATCGATGCGCCCGAACGCCGCGAGGGTGCGCTCGACGACCTGCGCCGCTGCAGCCGGCTCGGCCAGGTCGATGGCGACGACCAGCGGCTCGGCACCCGCTGCACGCACCGCCGCGGCCGTCGCCTCGAGCTTGACGCGGTCGCGCGCAGCCAGCACGACATGAGCGAAGTCGCGAGCCAGGCGCACGGCCGTGGCCGCGCCGATCCCCTGGCTGGCGCCGGTGACGATGGCAACTTGTCGGGACATGGGTGGACTCCCCCGTAACGGGGTTGGACGAAAGCTTCAGCGCGGCAGGAAATCGCGCATCGCCGCCGCGATCTCGGCGGCGTGTGTCTCCAGCGCGAAATGGCCGGTGTCGAAGAAGCGCACGACCGCGTCGGGCAGGTCGCGCCGGAAGGCCTCGGCGCCGGCCGGCAGGAAGAACGGATCGTTGCGCCCCCAGACCGCCAGCAGCGGCGGCCGGTGCGTGCGGAAGTACTGCTGGAAGGCCGGGTACAGCGCCACGTTGCTGCGGTAGTCGCCGAACAGGTCGAGCTGGATCTCGTCGGCACCGGGCCGCGCAAGGTAATGCTCGTCGAGCGAGTAGCCGTCCGGCGACACCCGCGATGGATCGGGCACGCCGTGCGTGTACTGCCAGCGCGTCGTCTCGGGGGTCAGCATCACGCGCAGCGCCTCCCGGTTCTCGTGCGACGGCTGCTGCCAATAGGCGCGGATCGGGTTCCAGCCGTCGCTTAAGGCCTCTTCGTAGGCGTTGCCGTTCTGCGAGACGATCGCGGCAATGCGCTCCGGGTGGCGCAGCGCGAGCCGAAAGCCGGTCGGTGCGCCGTAGTCGAAGACATAGAGCGCGTAGCGTTCGAGGCCGATGACCTCGGTGAAGCGCTCGATCACGCCGGCGATGCCTTCGAAGCTGTAGCTGAACGCGCTGCGCGGCGGCATCTCCGAGCGGCCGAAACCCGGCAGATCCGGCGCGACGATCCGAAAGCGGTCGACCAGCAGCGGGATCAGGTCGCGGAACATGTGGCCGGCGCTCGGGAAGCCGTGCAGCAACAGCACTGCCGGCGCGTCGGCGCGGCCGGCTTCGCGGTAGTGGATCTTCAGGCCGTCGACGTCGACGCTGCGGTAGTGGGTGGTGGACATGACTTCGCTCCTTTCAGTGGGGTTCGTGTCCGAAAGCCGAGCAGCGGCAGTCAGCCTGCGCCAGCTCGTGCGTCCGACGAAGTGCCGCAGGTGTTTTCCCCCTGCGCTCAGCCGCGCAAGGCGTCGAGCAGGATCCCCGTGACCACGTCCGGCGCGGTGACGCTGGGCGTGTGATCGACCGGGCGCGACCAGGTGCGCGCTTGCATGCGGTCGGCCATCCAGCGCTGCGTGTCGGGCGCGATCATGCGGTCCTCCTCGGCGACGAGGTACCAGCTCGGCAGGTCGCGCCAGCGTGGCCGGCCGACCGGCGCGCCGATGCAGCGCAGTGCGATCGGCCGCTGCACCGCCGCCAGCAGCGCCTGATCCTCGGGTGACGCCTGCTGCGCGAACGCATTGCGGAAAGCGGCCTCGGGCAGCCACAGCAGGCCGTGCGCGTCCGGCGCGAGCGGCGGCGCCTCGGGGTGCGGCGCCGCGCGCCCGAATACCTCGGCGACCGTCTCGCCTTCGTCAGGCGCGAGTGCCGCGATGTAGACCAGCGAACGCACGTTCGGATGCCGCCCCGCCGCGATCACCGCGCCTGCGTAGGCATGACCGGCCAGCACCACCGGCCCCGCGCTGCGTTCCAGCACCTGCTCGAGCGCTGCCGCGTCATCGGCCAGCGACGTCAGTGGCAGCGGTGCCGCCACCACGCCGACACCTTGTGCCTGCAGCAAGGCGATCACCTTGCGCCAGCTCGACCCGTCCGCCCAGGCGCCATGCACCAGTACCACGCTTGCCTTGTCGATCGCCATCGGCGCCTCCTTCATAACCAGTTATTTGATGATTTATAGGTTACTTTCGCGATGATAACTTGTCAACTGCCTTTTTGAAGGTTAGAAACGTTCATGTCGCACGAGCCCCCACCCGCCCTCTTCCTGGCCGACGCGCCGGGCCTGGACTTCTTGAACTCGATCGCCACGCCGGTGGACACGCCGTTCGACTGGATTGCCGATGGCGACGCGCTGCTGCGCTGGCTCGCGCAGGCGCGGCTCGTGCCCCCGGACGTGCTCGAGACGATGCGGGCGCAAGCGCTGCCGGGCGAGCTGGATCCGGTGGCGGCGCAGGCGCGCAGCCTGCGCGAATGGTTCCGCGGCTTCGTGAAGGAGCACAAGGGGCGGCCGCTGGCGCCCGCTGCGCTGAAAGAGCTCGATCCGCTGAACCGGTTACTGGAGCGCGACGAGGCCTACCAGCGGATCGCGCCGGCGCCGGAGAGCCCGACGGGTTTCACGCTGCAGCGGACACGCCGCTGGCGCTCGCCGGACACGCTGCTGCTGCCGATCGGCGAGGTGCTGGCGCGCTGTGTCTGCGAAGAGGACTTCGCACGCGTGAAGGCCTGCGAAGGCCCGGCCTGCACGCTGCTGTTTGCCGATCACACCCCGCGCCAGGTGCGCCGCTGGTGCAGCATGGCGATCTGCGGCAACCGTGCGAAACAGGCAGCCCACCGCAAGCGCGCGAAGAGTCAGAGCGTGTCGAGGCCCCAGCGCGGCCGCACGTCGAAGGCGTAGTGCGGCCGCGCGGCCTCGATGCCGGCGTGCAGCCGCAGCGCGGCGGCCAGCGCGATCATGGCGCCGTTATCGGTGCAGAGGGACGGCTCGGGATAGTGCACGCGCAGGCCTTGCTCTTGCGCGGCGGCATCGAGCGATGACCGCAGCAGGCGATTCGCGCTCACGCCGCCGGCAACCACCAGGCGGGTCAGCCCGGTCTGCTTCAAGGCCGAGAGCGACTTGCGCAGCAGCACGTCGACGATCGCGGCTTGCGCCGACGCGGCCAGATCGGCGCGCGCCGATTCCGATGGCGTGTCGCCGAGCTTGCGCCACTGCGTCATCACGGCGGTCTTCAGGCCGGCGAACGAAAAGTCCAGATCGCCGCTGTGCAGCAGCGGCCGCGGCAGCTTGAAAGCCGTGCCGTCGCCCTGCTCCGCCAGCCGGGCCAAGGCCGGGCCGCCGGGATAGCCGAGGCCGAGCATCTTCGCCGACTTGTCGAAGGCCTCGCCGGCCGCGTCGTCGATCGTGTCGCCGAGCAGTTCGTAGCTGCCGATGCGGTCGACGCGCATCAGCTGCGTGTGGCCGCCCAAGACCAGCAGCGCGACGAACGGCAGCTCGGGCGGATCGCGGCTCAGGAACGGCGACAGCAAGTGCCCTTCGAGGTGATGCACGCCGAGCACCGGCTTCGCGAGCGCGGCGCCCAGCGCGCAGGCCACGCCGGCGCCCACGAGCAAGGCCCCCGCCAGACCCGGCCCGCGTGTGTAGGCGACGACATCGACTTCCGTCAGCTCGGCCCCCGCCTGCGCCAAGGCCTGCCGGGTCAAGGGCAGCACGCGGCGGATGTGGTCACGCGAAGCCAGCTCCGGCACCACCCCGCCGTAGGCCTGGTGCATCTCGATCTGGCTGTGCAGTGCATCGCCGCGCAGCTGAGCGCGGCCCTCGGCGTCGACCGCGACCAGCGCGACGCCGGTCTCGTCGCAGGAGGATTCGATGCCGAGCACGTTCATGCGGGTGTCTTCAGAAGCAGCGGCTAGGCCGCGGGGGCAGTGTGTGCGGGATTGCGCGACGCGGCTTCGACGGGGCCGGCCCGGACGGAGCTTCAGTCGCCGCAGGCACGGCGTTTGCAAGCTCTTTGCCTGCGACCGCTCCGCGGTGCGCAATTGTCTCCTCAGTAGGGCCGTAGGCCTTTCAAGCCTCCTGATCTCACCGATCAGGGGGCTTTTTTATGCCTTGCGCACAGCGCATGCCCCGAGACGGTGCACGCCGTCAGTGGTTCTCTTTGGCGTGGTTGATCGAATACTTCGGGATCTCGATCGTCAGGTCGGTCTTTTTCAGGATGGCCTGGCACGAGAGGCGCGAGTTCGGCTCCAGGCCCCAGGCGCGGTCGAGCAGGTCTTCCTCGGTTTCTTCCATCTCGTCGAGCGACGAAAAACCTTCGCGCACGATCACGTGGCAGGTGGTGCAGGCGCAGCTCATCTCGCAGGCGTGTTCGATCGGCACGTCGTGCTCGAGCAGCGCCTCGCAGACCGAGGTGCCGGTCGGCGCCTCGATCGTCTTGCCCTCGGGGCAGTACTCGGCGTGGGGCAGGATCTTGATGATGGGCATGGCGGCGATCAGAGGTCTTCGACGGCTCGGCCGGCGAGCGCCTGCCGGATGCCGCGGTTCATGCGATGGGCGGCGAAAGCCTCGGTGCCCTTGGCGAGCGCTTCGACCGCGGCGTCGATCACCGCGTGGTCGGTGCTGCTGCGAGCCTGCTCGACGGCCGCGACCAGCGCGTCGATCGCGCCTCGTTCGTCGGCGCTCAGCAAATCGCCATCCGCAGCGAGGGCCGAATGGGTGGCCAGCACCATGCGTTCGGCCTCGACCAGCGATTCGCGCAGCGAGCGGGCATGCATGTCCTGCTCCGCGGTGCCGAAGCTTTCGGTCAGCATCTGCGCGATCTGCTCGTCGCTCAGGCCATAGCTCGGCTTCACGGTGATCGCAGCTTCGACGCCCGAGCCTTCCTCGCGTGCGGTGACCGAGAGCAGCCCGTCGGCGTCGACCTGGAACGCGACGCGGATGCGCGCCGCGCCGGCCACCATCGGCGGGATGCCGCGCAGCTCGAAGCGCGCCAGCGAACGGCAATCGCTCACCAGCTCGCGCTCGCCCTGCACCACGTGCAAGGCCATCGCGGTCTGGCCGTCCTTGAAGGTGGTGAAGTCCTGCGCGCGGGCGGTCGGGATCGTGCTGTTGCGCGGGATGATGCGCTCGACCAGGCCGCCCATCGTCTCGAGGCCGAGCGAGAGCGGGATCACGTCGAGCAGCAGGATGTCTTCAGCCCCGGCGTTGCCGGCCAGCTGGTTCGCCTGGATCGCGGCGCCGAGCGCGACGACTTCATCCGGGTTCAGGTTCGTCAGCGGCGTGCGCTCGAAAAACGCGCCGACCGCCGCCTGCACCGAGGGCATGCGCGTCGAGCCGCCGACCATCACCACGCCCTGCACTTCCGCCTTGCCCAGCCTGGCATCGCGCAGCACCTTGCGCACCGCGGCGAGCGTGCGGTCGATCAAATGGCCGGTGGTGCGCTGCAGGTCGACCGCGGTCACGTTGACCTGCAGCTCGCCGGTGGACAGCGTGCAGTGCATCGTCACGCTGGGCTGCGACGAGAGCGCTTCCTTCGCCGTGCGGGCGGCGATCAGCACCGCGCGCTTGTCCTGCGCGGTCTCGGGCTGCAGTTCGACATGATCGAGCGCCCAGTCGGCCAAGGTGCGATCGAAGTCATCTCCGCCGAGCGCCGAATCACCGCCGGTCGCGACCACCTCGAACACGCCGTGCGCGAGCCGCAGCAGCGAGATGTCGAAGGTGCCGCCGCCCAGGTCGTAGACCGCGTAGAGGCCTTCGCTGCCGTTCTCCAGGCCGTAGGCGATCGCGGCCGCGGTCGGCTCGTTGATCAATCGCAGCACGTTCAGGCCGGCGAGGCGCGCCGCGTCTTTCGTCGCCTGGCGCTGCGCATCATCGAAGTAGGCCGGCACCGTGATCACCGCGCCGAAGACCTCGTCGTCGAAGCTGTCCTCGGCGCGCTGGCGCAGGCTGGCGAGGATCTCGGCCGAGACCTCGACCGGCGACTTGATGCCGTCCGCCGTCTGCAGCTGCACCATGCCGGGCGCATCGATGAAGCGGTACGGCAGCTTCTCGCGGTGCGCGATGTCGGAGAGCCCGCGGCCCATGAAGCGCTTGACCGAGACGATGGTGTTGACCGGATCCTCCGTCTGCGCGGCGAGCGCCTCGGCGCCGATCTGGCGGCGGCCTTCGGGCAGGTAGCGCACCGCCGAGGGCAGCAGCACCTTGCCGGCCGCGTCGGGCAGGCATTCGGCAATGCTGCTGCGCACCGCGGCGACCAGCGAATGCGTGGTGCCGAGGTCGATGCCCACCGCGATGCGCCGCTGGTGCGGATCGGGGGCCTGGCCGGGTTCGGAGATCTGGAGCAGCGCCATGAGTCGATCGGATATGAACGGTGTTTATTGTCCCAAGGCCTCGAGGCGCTGGTCGATGTCGTCGGCAAAGCGCTCGATGAACATGAGGGCTCTGACTTCCTGTGCCGCAGCGGCCGGCTCGTGTTGCTCGTCGAGCAGCAGCGCGATGCGCTGAAGCCGTGCCCGGCGATCGGCCTCGACCTCGTCGGCCAGGGCCTGCACCTCGGCCAGCGACGCGGCATCGTCGAGCGCCTCGCGCCATTCCATCTGCTGCATCAGGAAAGCGCCAGGCATCGCGGTGTTGTTCTGGGCGTCGATCGGCGCGCCCTGCAGCTCGCACAGATAGGCCGCGCGCTTCAGCGGATCCTTCAGCCGCCGGTAGGCCTCGTTGACCCGCACCGCCCATTGCATCGCGATGCGCTGCGCCGCCGCGCCTTCGGCCGCGAATCGATCGGGATGCACCTCGGCCTGCAGCGCCTTCCAGCGCGCGTCGACGGCCGCACGGTCCTGCGCGTGGCGTTGCGGCAGGCCGAACAGCGTGAAGTCGTCGGAGTTCAATTCCATGGGATAGAGCAGCGCCAGACAACAAAAGGGCGCGGCGATCAGGCCGCGCCCCGCGTACGGAAGTCGCTGCGCCTAAACGCGAAACGACTCGCCACAACCGCAGCGGTCTCGCTCGCGCGGATTGTGGAACTTGAATCCCTCGTTCAGGCCTTCACGCACGAAATCGAGCTCGGTGCCATCGAGGTACGGCAGGCTCTTCGGGTCGATCAGCACCTTCACGCCATGGCCCTCGAAGATCACGTCTTCCGGGGCGACTTCATCGGCGTATTCGAGCTTGTAGGCCAGGCCCGAACAGCCGGTCGTCTTCACGCCCAGGCGCACGCCGACACCTTTGCCGCGCCGCGAGATATAGCGATTCACATGCCGCGCCGCGGCTTCGGTCAACGTGACTGCCATGTTGTCTTAGTGCGTGGTCTGTTCTTCGGCCGCGTGCTGAGCCGCGGCAATGCCGGTCTTCGCCTTGTAGTCGCTGACCGCCGCCTTGATCGCGTCTTCCGCGAGGATCGAGCAGTGGATCTTCACCGGCGGCAAGGCCAGCTCGGCCGCGATCTGGGTGTTCTTGATGGTCAGCGCTTCGTCCAGCGTCTTGCCCTTGACCCACTCGGTGACCAGCGAGCTCGACGCGATCGCCGAGCCGCAGCCATAGGTCTTGAACTTCGCGTCCTCGATCAAGCCGGTCTGCGGGTTGACCTTGATCTGCAGCTTCATCACGTCGCCGCAGGCCGGCGCGCCGACCATGCCCGTTCCCACGGTGTCATCGCCCTTGGCGAAGGAACCGACGTTGCGGGGATTCTCGTAGTGCTCGATCACTTTTTCACTGTAGGCCATGGTGCTACTCCTGAATTCAAAGTCAATGTGCGGACCACTGGATGCTGCTGATGTCCACGCCTTCCTTGAACATGTCCCACAGGGGCGACAGTTCGCGCAGCTTGGCCACACGCTCCTTCAATGTGGTGACGACGTAGTCGATTTCTTCCTCGGTCGTGAAGCGCCCGATCGTCATGCGCAGGCTGGAGTGCGCCAGCTCGTCGCTGCGGCCGAGCGCGCGCAGCACGTAGCTCGGCTCGAGGCTCGCCGAGGTGCAGGCCGAGCCCGAGCTCACCGCGATGCCCTTGATGCCCATGATCAGCGACTCGCCCTCGACGAAATTGAACGAGGCATTCACGTTGTGCGGCACGCGCTTCTCGAGGTCGCCGTTGATGAAGACCTGTTCGATGTCGGAGATGCCGGCGAGCAGCCGCTGCTGCAGCATGCGGATGCGCTCGCTCTCGGTGCCCATCTCTTCCTTGGCGATGCGGAAGGCCTCGCCCATGCCGACGATCTGGTGCGTCGGCAAGGTGCCCGAACGCATGCCGCGCTCGTGCCCGCCGCCGTGCATCTGCGCCTCGATGCGCACGCGCGGCTTGCGCCGCACGTAGAGCGCGCCGATGCCCTTGGGCCCGTAGGTCTTGTGCGAGGCCAGGCTCATCAGGTCGACCGGCAGCTTCGCCAGATCGATCGCGACCTTGCCTGTCGCCTGCGCCGCATCGGTGTGGAAGATGATCCCGCGCTCGCGGCACAAGGTGCCGATCGCGGCGACGTCCTGGATCACGCCGATCTCGTTGTTGACCAGCATCACCGAGACGAGGATGGTGTCCGGCCGCATCGCATCGCGCAGCTTGTTCAGGTCGAGCAGGCCGTCTTCCTGCACGTCGAGATAGGTCACCTCGAAGCCCTGGCGCTCGAGCTCGCGGCAGGTGTCGAGCACCGCCTTGTGCTCGGTCTTGACAGTGATGATGTGCTTGCCGCGCGTCTTGTAGAACTGCGCCGCGCCCTTCAGCGCGAGGTTGTCGGACTCGGTCGCGCCCGAGGTCCAGATGATCTCGCGCGGGTCGGCGCCGACCAGCGCCGCCACGTCTTCGCGCGCCTTCTCGACGATGGCCTCCGCTTCCCAACCCCATGCATGACTGCGCGACGCCGGGTTGCCGAAGTGCTCTCGCAGCCACGGCACCATCGCGTCGACGACGCGAGGGTCCACCGGCGTCGTGGCGCCGTAGTCCATGTAGATCGGAAAGTGCGGGGTCATGTCCATGTGGCGACTGCTGCGGTTCGGCGTGCCGGGTCGGCGCCCGGCCTGAGGTTGATGGGATTACTTCGCGAAAGCGTTGCCCAGTGCAAAAACGGAATTCGGCGCGGTGACCTTGATCGGCTTGACCACCGGCTGCGACGAGATCGCACGCTTGACCGGCGTGGCCTCGATCGAGACGCCCTTCGCGAGCTGCTCGTCGACCAGCTTTCTCAGCGAGATCGAATCGAGGTACTCGATCATTTTCGAATTCAGGCTGGCCCACAGGTCGTGCGTCATGCAGCGGCCCGAGTCCTCGCCCATGCAGTTCTCTCGTCCGCCACAGCCGGTGGCGTCGAGCGGCTCGTCGACCGCGACGATGATGTCGGCGACGGTGATTTCCTCGGCCTTGCGGCCGAGCGAATAGCCCCCGCCCGGGCCTCGTGTACTCTCGACCAGCTCGTGCCGGCGCAACTTGCCGAACAGCTGCTCCAGGTACGACAGCGAGATCTGCTGGCGCGAACTGATGGCCGCCAGCGCAACCGGTCCGGAATGCTCACGCAGGGCCAGATCGATCATGGCGGTGACTGCAAAACGACCTTTGGTGGTCAAACGCATGGTGAATACTCCTTTTCTAAGCCTGAGGCGGCGCAGCTTGTTGATCCAACGACGAATAGGGCTGCATGTCGAGCCGTCTCACCTGCCCGCTTTGACATCGGGACTAACCCTCGGCCTTACCCGAGTGATTTGCTCAATTATGCATGAAGCCGACTGATTCGGTCGGCTTTGGTTCAGGAAGTTCCCTGCTGGCGACCATGGATTTGCTGGCGCAGATCGTCCAGCAGACCGTCGCAGGCGTCCTCGACCAGATCGAGCACGCGCTCGAAGCCGGCCGGGGCGCCGTAGTACGGGTCGGGCACGTCGGGATGGCCGCCGCGGAGCGAATAGTCGCCCAGCCGGCGCAGCTTGTGACGCTGCGTCGGGTCGGCGCGGCGATGCAGTTCGGAAAGATTGTCCTGATCCATTGCGAGCAACAGATCGAAACGTTCGAAATCGGCGGTTGCGACGCTGCGCGCCCGCAGGCGCGAGATGTCGTAGCCGCGAAGCTTGGCCGCGGCCTGGGCACGCCGATCCGGCGGCTCGCCGCGGTGCCACTCGCCGTGCGTGCCGGCGGAATCGACGGTGATCGCGCCATCCAGGCCGGCGTGTTGCAGCTTGGTGCGCAGCACGCCCTCGGCCGTCGGGGAACGGCAGATGTTGCCCATGCAGACCATGAGCACGGCAAGCCTGGCGCGGGCCACTGCGGCGCTTACTGCATGAACCAGCCGTGGCTGACGACGACCGACTGGCCGGTCAGCGCATTCGTCGGGAACGCGGCGAAGAACAGCGCGACGCGGGCGACGTCATCCGTCGTCGTGAACTCGCCGTCGACCGTCTCCTTCAGCATCACGTTCTTGATGACTTCGTCTTCGGTGATGCCCAGCGTCTTGGCCTGCTCGGGGATCTGCTTGTCGACCAGCGGGGTGCGCACGAAGCCGGGGCAGATCACGTTGGCGCGTACGTTGTGCGCCGCGCCTTCCTTCGCGACCACCTTGGCCAGGCCGATCAGGCCGTGCTTGGCGGCGACGTACGGCGCCTTCAGCTTCGAGGCCTCCTTCGAATGCACCGAGCCCATGTAGATCACCGAGCCGCCGCGGCCCGAGGCGTACATGCTCTTCAGGCAGGCGCGCGTGGTCAGGAAGGCGCCGTCGAGGTGGATCGCGAGCATCTTCTTCCAGTCCGCGAAGCTGAACTCCTCGACCGGATGCACGATCTGGATGCCGGCGTTGCTGACCAGGATGTCGATCGGGCCGAAAGCATCGGTCGCGGCCTTGACGGACGCGTCGACCTGCTCTTCGCTGGTCACGTCCACCGCCACGCCGATCGCCTTGCCGCCATGCGCGCCGGCGATCTCGGCCGCGGTCGCGCGGGCCGCGTCGGCGTTCAGGTCGGCGATGATGATGTTGGCGCCTTCCTGCGCGAACAGCACCGCGATCTCGCGGCCGATGCCGCTGGCCGAACCGGTGATGTAGGCGTTCTTGTCCTTGAGTTGCATCGTGGGGCTCCTTGGGGTGAAAGGGGTTCAGCGGGCGGGCGCGAGATAGTCGTAGACGACCTCGCCGAGATCGAGGGTAAGGTCGGCGATGAAATGCATCGCCGAGATCACGCGCTTGACCGGCAGGTCCGCGACCGGCGCCAGCGCGTGCGCATGCAGCTCGAGCGCGCCCGGGCCCGTCCACGCGCCGTGCAGCTGCACGTTGGTCGTGTAGTAGCGCACCAGCTCGCAGATGCGCGGCGTGCCGTCGACATGCGGAATGATCTTCAGCAGGAAGTTGGGCGCGGCCAGCGAGGCCAGCACGCCCTCCGCCGGTACCGAGCGGTGCTTGAAGCCCATCGTCGCGCTGGCGACGCGTACCGAGCGGTAGTCCAGCGTGCCGACGAGGGTGTCGACGTCGACGCGCAGGGTCGGCTCGGCAAGCTTCTTCGGGAAGCCCCACAGCTCGCGGCCGCCGGCGATCGGCGGGTGGTCGTTCAGGTACATCGCGTGCACGTAGCCGCCCTTCGCGCCTTCGAAGCTGACCGGGATCACCTGGCCGGATTCGGTGTAGTCGCCGAAGCCGGTGGAATCGGGCATGCGGATGAATTCGTACTTGACGATCGGCTCGCTGACGACGAGCGGCTCCGGCACGACGGCGCGCAGCGCGTCCATGTCGGTCTCGTAGCTGATGACCAGGAATTCGCGGTCCACGAAGCGATACGGCCCGGGCGGGAACGCCGGACTGGTGAGGGGCATCGCGAAGGCGGAGGAACGGACGGCGTCGATGTTCATCAGGGTCTCTCGGCAAGAAGAAGATTCAGTGCTTTTTCGCGCGGCGGCGCGCCACCGAGCCGGCGCCGCTGCGCACCTTGACCGGCCCGTCCGTCAGGTCGTACATCGTGATGCCGTCATCCGGGCTGGACTGGCTCAGCAGATCGGGATGCGACAGGGTGCAGCGCATGTCGCGCTGGCCGCCCTTCCAGTGCTCGAGCATGGTGCTGCGCGAGAACTCGTAGTCCTTGGACTCGAGCTCGTACGGCCGCTCGCGGTAGATCATGTGCACGATGTCGATGTGCGGCGCGCGGCTGGCCTCGGCCAGGCGCTTCACGTCCGGGTCGTTCTTCAGGCTCGCCGGCAGCTTGGCGATCAGGTTGTGGATCGCGCGCTTGTCGGCCTGGATCTCGGCCGCCTTGTCGGTGTTGAAGCGGGTGCGGCTGGAGTACATGATGTCCTTCTGCCGGGTCGCCACCTCGCCGAGGTTCCTCGGCAGCTCGCCGCGCGCGCTGAACAGGTCGACCTGCACCACCATCGTCTTCTTCAGCCCGCAGTGGTCGAGCACGTACTGCAGCGGCGTGTTCGAGACGATGCCGCCATCCCAGTAGGCATCGCCTTCGATCATCACCGGCGCGAAGGCCGGCGGCAAGGCGCCGCTGGCCATGATGTGCTCGACGCGGATCTCGCGCTCGGTGTTGTCGAAGTAGACCGAATTGCCGGTGCGCACGTCGACCGCGCCGACCGAGAGCCGCAGCTTCTTGCTGTTGATCAGATCGAAATCGACCAGGCGCTCCAACGTGACGCGCAAGGGCGAGGTGTCATAGACGCTGATCGCTCCCGGGCTGCCTTCGGGCCGGAAGGCCGGCGGCGGCACCCAGGGCTTGTAGAAGTTGGCGACGCCGAACGAGGCCGCCATCGCCGCGCTGAACTGGTGGAAGGCCTTGCGCTGCCCATCCCACATCGGCGCCAGGTCGCCAAGGCCGCTCGACACCAGATCCCAGAACTCGCGCAGCCGCGCGACGCGCCGCTCGGGCGGGTTGCCGACGATCAACGCCGAGTTGATCGCCCCGATCGAGACACCGGCAACCCAGTGCGGTTCGTGCGGGACCTTGGCCAGTTCTTCGAACACGCCCGCCTGGTAGGCGCCGAGCGCGCCGCCGCCTTGCAGCACGAGCGCGATCTGTTCATGGTCGAGCTGGATTCTTTTGTATTCGGGTAGTGCACTCATGCGCTGACTCTACCCGAAGCACTCGGTGTTTCCACTAGTCCCAATGGCCGATTAACTTCGGCCTAACCGATAGAGGCGGCTCACGCTTTGCCGGGCGAAACCGGCACGATGTGATCGCCGACGTTCGCGCCGAAAGCCTGCTCCTTCAGCAAGGCCAGCTGGTCGCGCAGGCGTGCCGCCTTCTCGAACTCGAGGTTGCGCGCGTGCTCCAGCATCTGCCGTTCGAGCAGCTTGATGCGCTTGCCCAGGTCCTTCTCCGACAGCGCCTCGACCTTGGCGCTGTCTTCCAGCGACTTGAGTTTCTTCTCGTCGTCCTGCGCGCTGTAGACGCCGTCGATCAGGTCCTTGATCTGCTTGTTGACGCTGCGCGGCGTGATGCCGTGTTCGAGGTTGAAGGCGATCTGCGTCGCGCGGCGGCGCTCGGTTTCGCCGAGCGCGCGCGTCATCGAATCGGTCATCTTGTCGGCATAGAGGATCGCCTTGCCGTTGAGGTTGCGCGCGGCGCGCCCGATGGTCTGGATCAGGCTGCGCTCGGCGCGCAGAAAGCCTTCCTTGTCGGCATCGAGGATCGCCACCAGCGAGACCTCCGGGATGTCCAGCCCCTCGCGCAGCAGGTTGATGCCGACCAGCACGTCGAAGCTGCCGAGGCGCAGGTCGCGCAGGATCTCGACCCGCTCGACGGTGTCGATGTCGCTGTGCAGGTAGCGCACCTTGACGCCGTTGTCGGCAAGGTAGTCGGTCAGCTGCTCGGCCATGCGCTTGGTCAGGGTCGTGATCAGCACCCGCTCGTTGACCTCGACCCGGTCGCGGATCTCCTGCAGCACGTCGTCCACCTGATGCGCCGCCGGCCGCACCTCGACCACCGGATCGACCAGCCCGGTCGGCCGCACCAGCTGCTCGACCACCTGGCCGGTGACGCGCTTCTCGTAGTCGGCCGGCGTGGCCGAGACGAAGATCGCCTGGCGCATCTTGCGCTCGAACTCCTCGAACTTCAGCGGCCGGTTGTCGAGCGCGCTCGGCAGGCGGAAGCCGTAGTCGACCAAGGTGGTCTTGCGCGCTCGGTCGCCGTTGTACATGCCGCCGAGCTGGCCGATCATCACGTGGCTCTCGTCGAGGAACATCAGCGCGTCCTTCGGCATGTAGTCGACCAGGGTCGGCGGCGGATCGCCCGGCGCCGCGCCCGACAGATGGCGCGTGTAGTTCTCGATGCCCTTGCAATGGCCGACCTCCTGCAGCATCTCCAGGTCGAAGCGGGTGCGCTGCTCGATGCGCTGGGCCTCGACCAGCTTGCCGTCCTTGACGAACAGGTCCAGGCGTTCGCGCAGCTCGGCCTTGATCGTCTCGATCGCCGTCAGCACGCGGTCACGCGGCGTCACGTAATGGCTCGCCGGGTAGACCACGAAGCGCGGCACCTTCTGGCGCACCTTGCCGGTCAGCGGATCGAAGAGCGACAGCGTCTCGGTCTCGTCGTCGAACAGCTCGATGCGGATCGCCAGCTCCGAATGCTCGGCCGGGAACACGTCGACCGTGTCGCCGCGCACGCGGAAGCTGCCGCGCGAGAAGTCCATCTCGTTGCGCGTGTACTGCATGCGCACGAGGTGCGCGATCAGGTCGCGCTGGTTCAGCTTCGAGCCCTGGCGCAGGATCATGCGCATCTCGGTGTAGTCGTCCGGCGCGCCGATGCCGTAGATCGCGCTCACCGAGGCGACGATGATCACGTCGCGCCGCTCCAGCACGCTCTTCGTCGCCGAGAGGCGCATCTGCTCGATGTGCTCGTTGATCGCGCTGTCCTTCTCGATGAAGAGGTCGCGCTGCGGCACGTAGGCCTCGGGCTGGTAGTAGTCGTAGTAGCTGACGAAGTACTCGACCGCGTTCTTCGGGAAGAACTCGCGGAACTCGGCATAGAGCTGCGCCGCGAGCGTCTTGTTCGGCGCGAAGACGATCGCCGGCCGGCCGGCCCGCGCGATCACGTTGGCCATCGTGAAGGTCTTGCCCGAGCCGGTGACGCCGAGCAGCGTCTGGAAGCTCAGGCCGTCGGCGACGCCCTCGATCAGCTGCTCGATCGCCTTCGGCTGGTCGCCCGCGGGCGGGTACGGCATGAAGAGCTGGAACGGCGAATCGGGGAAGGAGACGAACTCGCCTTGCGGCGCGGCGGCGTCATGCGCATCGGTCATCACTTCGGCTAGTTCAGGCATCTCGCTGTCCTTCTTTCATCCAACCACTAAAATCGGCCGGCCAACCCGGCAGGGTATCGCACCGCGCCGGCCCCCGCAGCTCCCACATTCGAAAGCCTTCCATGTCTTTGTTCGACACCGTCGAAATGGCCCCGCGCGACCCGATCCTCGGGCTCAACGAACAGTTCAACGCGGATCCGAACCCGGCCAAGGTGAACCTCGGCGTCGGCGTTTATTTCGACGAGAGCGGCAAGCTGCCGCTGCTGAAATGCGTGGCCGAGGTCGAACGTCAGATGCAGGAAGCCCACAAGGCCCGCGGCTACCTGCCGATCGACGGCATCGCGGCTTACGACAAGGCGGTGCAAGGCCTGGTATTTGGCGCCGACAGCGCCGTCGTCAAGGCAGGCCGCGTGGCCACGGTGCAGGCCATCGGCGGCACCGGCGGATTGAAGATCGGCGCCGATTTCCTGAAGAAGCTGAACCCCGGCGCGGCGCTGCTGATCAGCGACCCGAGCTGGGAGAACCATCGCGCGCTCTTCACCAACGCGGGCTTTCCGGTCAGCACCTATCCTTACTACGACGCGGCCAGGCGCGGGGTCGACTTCGACGGCATGCTGGCGGCGCTGAACGCGGCCGCCGCCGGCACCATCGTCGTGCTGCACGCCTGCTGCCACAACCCGACCGGCTACGACATCACGCCGGCGCAGTGGTCGCTGGTGGTGGAAGCGGTCAAGGCGCGCCAGCTGGTGGCCTTCCTCGACATGGCCTACCAGGGCTTCGGCCAGGGCATCGCCGAGGACGGCGCGGTGATCCAGCAGTTCCTCGCAGCGGGCATCGACTTTTTCGTCTCGACCTCGTTTTCGAAGAGCTTTTCGCTCTACGGCGAACGTGTCGGCGCGCTGAGCGTGGTCTGCGAGAGCGCCGAGGAAGCCGCGCGCGTGCTGAGCCAGCTGAAGATCGTGATCCGCACCAACTACTCGAACCCGCCGACGCATGGCGCCCAGGTCGTCGCGACGGTGCTGACCACACCGGCGCTGCGCGCGCAGTGGGAAGAAGAACTCGCCGGCATGCGCGTGCGCATCAAGAAGATGCGCACCGCGCTGGTCGAGAAGCTGCAGGCCGCGGGCCTGAAGCAAGACATGAGCTTCATCACCCAGCAGCAGGGCATGTTCAGCTACTCCGGCCTCGGCAAGGAGCAGATGCAGCGCCTGCGTAGCGAATTCGGCATCTACGGCGTGGATTCGGGGCGCATCTGCGTCGCGGCGCTGAACGAGCAGAACATCGATGCCGTGGTGTCGGCGATTGCCAAGGTCAGCTGAATTCGGCATGAACGAACCCGCGAAGCCCGGTCCGCGCCGGGCTTTGTTGTTTTCGGACCAAAGCCGGCTGTCGCCTTGGCGACACACGCCTGTCGTGCCACACCGAACTGGGGTCCCCCTGCTAGCGTTAGGCTTTCGAATCGACGCAAGATCGGGCACACTTGGAATCATGTTGCACCGCAGCATTTCAAAGTGAACGCCCGATAGCGCCATTACAAAGAGGTGAGGCCCCCAAATGCTGTATCAGCTTTATGAAACCCAACGGGCTCTGCTGAGTCCGTTCTCCGAGTTCGCCAGCGCCACGGCCAAGCTGTACAACCACCCGTTGTCGCCGTTCACCCACGTGCCGATGGCGCAGCGCGTATCGGCCGGCTTCGAGCTGATGCACCGGCTGTCGAAGGAGTACGAAAAGCCCGCGTTCGAGATCACCACGGCCGAGGTCGACGGCGTCGACGTCGCGGTGCAGGAGCAGGTGGCGATGGAAAAGCCCTTCTGCCGCCTGCTGCGCTTCAAGCGCTTCACCGATGAGGGGCCGGTGCTCGACCTGATGAAGCAGCAGCCGACGGTGCTGATCGTCGCGCCGCTGTCCGGCCATCACGCGACCCTGCTGCGCGACACCGTGAAGAGCCTGCTGCAGAACCACAAGGTCTACATCACCGACTGGACCGACGCGCGCATGGTGCCGGTCGCCGCGGGCCCGTTCCACCTCGACGACTATGTCGAGTACGTGCAGGAGTTCATCCGCCACATCGGCCCGCAAGTCAACGTGATCTCGGTCTGCCAGCCGACCGTGCCGGTGCTGGCCGCGATCTCGCTGATGGCGAGCCGCGGCGAGGCGACGCCGCGCACGATGACGATGATGGGCGGCCCGATCGATGCCCGCAAGAGCCCGACCGCGGTCAACAACCTGGCGATGAACAAGAGCTACAGCTGGTTCGAGACCAACGTCATCTACCGCGTGCCGCAGAACTATCCGGCCTCGGGGCGGCGCGTCTATCCCGGCTTTCTGCAGCACACCGGCTTCGTCGCGATGAACCCGGACCGCCACCTGTCCTCGCACTACGACTACTTCCTCGACCTGGTGCGCGGCGATGACGACAACGTCGAGTCGCACCGCAAGTTCTACGACGAATACAACGCCGTGCTCGACATGCCGGCCGAGTACTACCTCGACACCATCAAGACCGTGTTCCAGGACTTCGCGCTGGTCAACGGCACCTGGCAAGTGCGCGGCGAACCGGTGCGCCCGCAGGATATCGAGACCACCGCGCTGCTGACCATCGAGGGCGAGCTCGACGACATCTCCGGCGCCGGCCAGACCCGTGCCGCGCACGACCTCTGCACCGGCATCCCGAAGGGCCACCAGTTCCACTACGACGTGGCCGGCGCCGGCCACTACGGCATCTTCTCGGGCCGCCGCTGGCGCGAGAAGGTCTATCCGGAAGTGGCGGGCTTCATCGCGACCTTCGGTTCGGATGCAGCCGCGCCCGCCGCCCCGGCGCTGCCGGCGCCGGAGGCCGATGCCGCGGTGCCGATCTCGGCCGGGACCTTCAAGGCTGCCGCCACCGAGGCCAAGCCTGCCGGCAAGGCCTCGGCGAAGAGCCGCAGCACCGCCAAGTCCCTGCCCGCCAAGGCCGACTGATAATCCGGGCGGTGACCCCCGCCGCCCCACTCGCCGAACTGCTGAACGACGCGCTGCCGCAGACGCAGTGCACGCGTTGCGGCTATCCGGATTGCCGCGCTTATGCCGAGGCGATGGCCGTCGGCGAGGCCGGTATCAACCAATGCCCGCCCGGCGGCGCCGAAGGCATCGAACGCCTTGCCCGACTGACCGGCCGCCCCGCCCTGCCGCTGAGCGCCGAACACGGGCGCGAGGGCCCGCGGCAGCTGGCCGTGATCGACGAAACCTGGTGCATCGGCTGCACCTTGTGCATCAAGGCCTGCCCGGTGGATTGCATCGTCGGCGCCTCCAAGCAGATGCACACCGTGATCGAGGCGCTGTGCAGCGGCTGCGAGCTGTGCATTCCGGTGTGCCCGGTCGACTGCATCGCGCTGCTGCCGGTCACCGGTGAACGCAGCGGCTGGGCGGCGTGGAGCGATGAACAGGCAGGCGAAGCGCGCAGCCGCTACGACGCCCACCGCGAGCGCCTCGCGCTCGAACAGCAGCGGGAGAAGGAGCGGCTCGCCGCAGCCGAGACGATCCCACCGACCGCCGCCACCGACAAACGCGCGCTGATCGAGGCGATGCGGGCGCGTGCCCGCGCAGCCCGCGGCGCATCTCCCGCGAACAACGATCCGACATGAAAACCGCGGACATCGAAGCTTTCTTCGCGACGCTTGCCGCGGCCAATCCGCACCCGGTGAGCGAGCTCGAATACACCAGCGTGTTCGAGCTGCTGGCCGCGGTGCTGCTGTCGGCGCAGGCCACCGACGTCGGCGTCAACAAGGCGACGCGCAGGCTGTTCCCGGTCGCCAACACGCCGCAGAAGATCATCGCGCTGGGCGAAGCGGCCCTGAGCGAACACATCAAGACCATCGGCCTCTATCGCAACAAGGCCAGGCACCTGATGGAGACCTGCCGGCGCCTGGTCGAGCAGCACGGCGGCGAAGTGCCGCGCGACCGCGCCGCGCTCGAAGCGCTGCCCGGAGTCGGCCGCAAGACCGCCAACGTGGTGCTGAACGTGGCCTTCGGCGAGCCGACCCTGGCGGTCGATACGCATGTCTTTCGCGTCAGCAACCGCACCGGGCTGGCGCCGGGGAAGAACACGCTCGAGGTCGAGCTGAAGCTGCTGAAGCGGGTGCCGGCGAAATACCTGCCGGAAGCGCATCACTGGCTGATCCTGCACGGGCGCTACATCTGCCAGGCGAAGAAGCCGCTGTGCTCGCAATGTGCCGTGGCCGCCTACTGCGATGCCTATCCGCTCGACGGCAGCGCGCCGCGGCCCTCGGCCTCGAAGAAGAACACCAGTTCCAGCGCGCTGGTGTAAGCCGGGGCCGGCGGCCACTGCGCGGCCTGCAGCGGGCGCGTGGCGCGCTCGGCGAGCAGACGCGCCGCATTGATCCAGCCGGCGTGGCCGACGACGAGCAGCGGCGCGTCGGACGCGGCATCGGCGAGGAAGGCTTCGCAGCGCCTCAGCAACGCGGCCAGCGTCTCGCCCCCGCCCGGCGCATGGCGCTCGAAATCGGCGCTCCAGGCATCGAGTGCGCCCGGGTGAATGTCGCTCCAGCGCTGGCCGTCCCAGGCGCCGAAGTCGAGCTCGATCAGGCGAGGGTCGACACGGTGCTGCCAGCCCCAGCGCGCCAGCCAGCGGCCGACCAGCGCACAGCGCCGCAGCGGCGAGGTCCAGACGCAGCGCGGCCAGCCTTCGCGGCGCGCGCGGCGGCGGATGCGATGCGCCAGGCGCTTCGCGCGGCGCGGATCGACGGCCACGTCGGTGCGGCCGATGCAGCGCCCGGCGACGCCCTCGGGGCGCGCATGGCGCCAGACCACGAGCTTCAGCGCCCCGCCCGCGGCCGCTGCATCGCCAGCCGCGGCGCTCACCGGCAAGAGCGTTGCGATGCGTGCCTCACGCCATCGCCGGGCGCTGCAGCGCGAGCCAGGCCAGCAGCAGCAGCAGCTCGCTGACCTGCTGCGTCGCGCCCAGCGTATCGCCGGTGATGCCGCCGAGGCGACGCTGGAAGACACGTGCCAGCAGCATCGCGGCGGCACCCGCCGCGATCAGGCCGAAGAGGATCTGGTTCGGCACGACCGCATCGTCGACCGGCAGCAGCAAGGCGACGATGACCACCCAGCCGAGCGCCACCGCGACGCCCGGCGCCGAGATCGAGCGCGCCAGCGGCTTGGCCTTCGCGCGATCCGCATTCCCGGCATACGGCAGCCAGCGGATCAGGGCCACCGCCGCGGCGCGCGAGCAGGTGTGCCCGAGCACCAGCGCCGCCGCCGCCGAGCCCAGCGGCAGCGCGCTCAGCACGGCAGCCTTCAGGCCCAGCACCAGCACCAGACCGACCGCGCCGTAGGTGCCGATGCGCGAGTCCTTCATGATCTCCAGCGCACGTTCGCGGCTGACGGCGCCGCCGAGCGCATCGCAGGTATCGGCTAGCCCGTCTTCGTGGAAGGCGCCGGTCAGCCAGACCGTCGCGCCGGTCGACAGCAGCGCCGCGACCAGCGGCGTGAAGAGCCATTCGCCGAGCCCGAGCACCAGCGCCGCGACCCCGCCGACGCAGGCGCCGACCAGCGGGAAATGGCGCACGCTCGCGTTCAGCCAGGCCGGCTGGAAATCGGCCCCGTGCGGCACCGGCACGCGCGTCAGGAACTGCAGCGCGACCAGGAACAGCCGCAGCTCGTACTGCAGCCGCGCCATCACGGGGGCGCGCTCCGCTCCGAGACGCCGGCCGAGTCGAAACTCGCCATCTCGTCGAGGATCAGCACCGCGCTCTGCAGCAAAGGCCACGCGAGCGCCGCGCCCGAGCCTTCGCCGAGGCGCAAGCCCAGGTCGAGCAGCGGCGTGGGGCCGAGCTGGCGCACCATCAGGCCATGGCCGGCTTCATCGGAGCGGTGCGCGAGCACGCAGTAGCCGAGCAGCGCCGGCACCAGGCGCGACGCGGCGAGCACGCCGGCGCCGGCAATGAAGCCGTCGACGACGATGACACGCCGCTCGGCCGCCGCCTGCAGCGCGGCGCCGGCGAGCATCGCGATCTCGAAGCCGCCGAACGCCGCCAGCACCTCGAGCGGCGTGGCTGCGCTGCGATGGCGCTGCAGCACGGCGCGCAGCACCGCCAGCTTGCGCACCAGGCCGGCATCGTCGAGCCCGGTGCCGCGGCCGACACAATGCGCCACGTCTTCGCCCGCCAGCCGCGCCAGCAGCAGCGCCGCGCTGGAGCTGTTGCCGATGCCCATCTCGCCGAGCAGCACCGCGTTGCCGGGCAAGCCGCGCACCACCTCGCGGCCGGCCTGCAGCGCCTGCAGGCACTGCGCTTCGTCCATCGCCGGCTGCAGCAGCGCATCGGCGGTGCCGGGACCGATCTTGCGGTCGAGCAGGCCGGGGCGCGGCGCGAAAACATGGTTCACGCCGGCATCGACCACCGTCAGCGCGAGCCGATGCTGGCGCGCCAGCACGCTGACCGCCGCGCCGCCGGCGAGGAAGTTCTCGACCATCTGCCAAGTCACGTCGCTCGGATAGGCCGAGACGCCGCGCGCCGCGAGGCCGTGGTCGCCGGCGAAGACGATCAGCTGCGGCTGCTGCAGCCGCGGACTCTCGCTCTGCTGGATCAGGCCGATCTGCAGCGCCAGCGATTCGAGCCGGCCGAGCGCGCCGAGCGGCTTGGTCTTGCGGTCGAGGCGATGTTGCAGGCGCGCCGACAGTGCGGCGTCGTGGATCGCGGGGATGTCGGGCAGGTCGAGCACGGTGGTCAGGGGCATGGATAAGGAGGATCAGGTCAGTCGAGCAGGCCGCGCAGCGAACCGGGCTCGAAATGATGGTCGATGAAGTCGGCCAGGCCGTCGAATACCGCGTCCAGCGGGCGCGGCCTCGCGCCGAAGAGAGCCCGCAGGACGGCAGGTGATTCGAACAGGCCGTGGGCGTAGAGGCCGAGCACGCTAGCGCGCTGCCAGCCGATCGCCTCTCCACGTGCGTTACGCAATGCGACCGCCGCGCCGCCCTCGGCCTGCGTGCGGCCGTGGCGGATCTCGTAGCCGTCGAAGCCGATGCCGGCGAGCGGAGCCCAGGGCGCGGCCGGCGCCTCGAAGCGCGCCGTGGTGCGCAGCAGCAGCTTGTCGCGCTCGAAATGCGTGCGCAGCGGCAGCAGGCCGAGGCCTTCGGCATCGCCGTCGACCCCGTCCGGGTCGGCCATCGACAAGCCGAGCATCTGCAAGCCGCCGCAGAGGCCGAGCAAGGGCCTGCCGGCTGCGGCATGGCGCACGATCTCGCGATCCAGCCCCTGCGCGCGCAGCCAGGCCAGGTCGCCGCTGGTGTGTTTGGAACCCGGCAGCACGAGCCAGTCGGCGCCTTGCAGATCGGCCGGCGCGCGTGCCCAGCGCAGGCGCACGCCGGACAGGCTGCGCAGCGGCTGGAACTCGTCGAGGTTGCTGATGCGCGGATAGGCGATGACGGCGATCTCCAGCGCGGCAGCGCGGCTCGGCGCTTCATCGAACACGCCGTCCTCCTCCGGCAGGCCGTGGCCGCGCCACATCGGCAGCACCGCGAGCGTCGGCACGCCGGTGAGCGCCGCGAGCTGCTGCGGTCCGGGCGCGAGCAGCGCCGCATCGCCGCGGAAGCGGTTCAGCACGAAGCCGCGCAGCAGCGCGCGCTCGGCCTCGGGCAGCAGCTGGTGCGTGCCGTAGAGGTGGGCGAAGGCGCCGCCGCGGTCGATGTCGGTGACGAGCAGGCACGCCGCCGACGCTTCGCGGGCGGTGCGCATGTTGACGTAGTCGCTGGCGTGCAGGTTGATCTCGGCGGGCGAGCCGGCGCCTTCGATCACCACCAGTTCGTTCTCGGCCAGCAAGGCTCGCAGGGCCGCCTGCGCATGCGGCCACAGCGCCTCGCTGCGCTCGCGCCACGGCACGCGCGCCAGATCGTCGCGCACTTCGCCGAGCACGATCACCTGGCTCGCGGTATCGCGCTCGGGCTTGAGCAGCACCGGGTTCATGCGCACCTCGGGCTCGGCACGCGCCGCGAGGGCCTGGAAATACTGGGCGCTGCCGATCTCGCCGAGCCGCCCCCCCTGCCCCGGCACGACACGCGCGTTGTTGCTCATGTTCTGCGCCTTGAACGGCGCAACGCGCAAGCCCCGGCGCGCATACCAGCGGCACAGCGCGGTCGCGAGCCAGCTCTTGCCGGCGCCGCTGGTCGTGCCCAGCACCATCACCGCACGGGCGGTCATCGGCAGACCTCGAGCCAGGCGTCGCGCAGCGCCGCCTGGGCTTCGGGCGGCTGCACGCTGAGACGCACCCAGCCCGGCAAGCCCAGCGACGCGGCATCGCGCAGCTTCACGCCGCGCTCGCGCAGGCGCGGCAACAGCACGGCAGGCGGCGGCAGCGCCGCGCCCCAGCGTGCGGCGAAGTACGGCGCGACACTCGCCTCGCACTGCCAGCCGAGCGCCTCGCAGGCCGCCAGCTGCAGGCGCTTCCAGCTGCGCAGGCTGGCCAGCGACTCGCCCACCCAGCGTTGCACCTCGCGATCGCACCAGGCGGACAGCATCGCGACCCCGTGCGCGCCGACCGGCCACGAGGGCGCGAGCCGCGCCAGCGCCTGCTGCAGCGGCGCGGCCCCCGGCGGCGCCAGGGCATAGGCGCCGCGTACGCCGGTCAGGCCGAGCGCCTTGTTCGGCGAGAACAGCTGCCAGGCGGCAGCCGGCATGGTCGGCGCCTCGCCTTCGAGGCGCAGCGCTGCATACGCCCGGTCGACGACGAGCACGGCATCCTCTGCCACCACCGGCAAGGCCTCGCTGCGGCCGAGCGGGCTGCCCGGTTCGGCGTGCCAGACGAGCTGCGCCCGCCGTGGCTGCACCACCAGATCGAGCTGCCAGGCCGAGGCGGCACGCGCGTAATCCGCATAACCCGGCCGCGGCGCGTAGACGTTCGCCGGCCCGAAGGCCTGCACCACGGCGGCCGTGATGCGCGTGATGAACTCGCTCGCGCTGGCGGCGATCACGATGCGCTCTGCCGGTACCGCATGCAACGCCGCCAGGCGCTCGCGCAACGCGTGATAGCCCGGATCGGGATAGCGGCCGGCGTCCACCCGCTGCAGGGCCTGCAGCAGCAGCGGCGCCGGGCCGCAGGCATTCGCGTTGCTCGAAAAATCCCAGCGCGCCGCGCCTTGCGCATCCGGCCCGCCATGGAGAGTCACGTCGTCCATCAGATGCGCACCAGCCAGCACAGCACGGCCAATACCAGCGCGGACCAGGCGGCCTGCGTGGCGTACCGCAGCGCAAGAGCCATTTGCGCGGAGCCCGGCGAAGGCGCCTGCGGGTTGAGGGCATAGACGCCCGGCTTGCGCAGCCGCACGCCCAGGCGCAGCGCCATCGCGCCCATCGGCCAGCCGCCGTTCGGCGAGGCCGTCTTGCGC